>Ga0209611_10000174_pt1 | contig 81158 bp, 68 predicted proteins | sample S1TSphgellanicum_3_FD_187693 | JGI IMG/M metagenome (GOLD analysis project Ga0209611, IMG submission 187693) | Host-associated microbial communities from peat moss isolated from Minnesota, USA - S1T2_Fc - Sphagnum magellanicum MG (SPAdes) (version 2) | ecosystem: Host-associated > Plants > Peat... | reverse complement strand
TTGAAAGACTTGGAGGTTGTACAATCCAATATTTCAATGAGGCAATTATTGGCTATGGCACCTCAATGTCATACATTAATACAAACTTCATTGATTCGTGAGATAAATAAGACCAAGGATGTAAGGGATATTGGTTTTAACCTTGATCCCAATTTTCCTAATATATATGTTGTTATTGATGGCGTGTTGATCACTTGAGTCCAAGTTGATAGAGGCTTGTTAACATTGCATTTTCAAGAAACATAAAGTGAAATGAAAAATCATTGTTACATGAAATTGTTCAAATTGGTCAAATAACTCAATCCTAAAATAGAAGATTTTTTCATCCTTTGCTACTTTCCAAGTATACATGTTATAGTTTGAGAAAAAACATTCACACTAGAAGAAAAACCAAGAAGAAGTAAACATGAATAATAATTGCCAATGTGATTGCTTCTAAATAACAAGTTGAAAATACCATTTTGTTTTTTAATGATTCTTGAAAAAGGACCACAAATTTGCCACACCATGATCTATCAATTATAATGTGACACAATGGTTGACCAAAATGCATTTTGGAGTTCAATAAAACCCAACATACAAACCTATAATTTTATTTTATTTTAAATCATTAACAACTTTTGATCATCATTTATATAAATGTTGAAAATTAGTATTCAACCTCCAAGTATGTTAAAAAATGGAAAAAATTATACTAATGACAAAACAAAATGTGAAAAATTTAAAGAAGCATTTAATTTTCATTAGTGTGTTGAACCTTTTGGGTCTTAATCCAAAATCCATGCATTAGAAGGAATTTTGTCATTTGCAACCAAGAAATCAATGACTAGATATTTTAAATGATTACATAATTGACTATAGTCATAGGATATTATTTCAAATCCTATGTGGAAAAAAGTTATAGTCATATAAATAGTGGTGCATTTGACTAATAGATGATGACATGGTAATAGGAGGATGACGTCATTTTTTCATTGCAACATCCATGATTGATAACAAAATGACATGGATGTTCAATATATCATTTGAAAATGTTATTATGATAAAGTCGTTTCAAATATTACTAATAATAACTATGATAATATGTGGATAATCCATTAATAAATATTTTATGTGTATAAATTATATGGATTCATATATGTTTAAATTAAAATTTATTAATAAAATTATGATGTGTTGGAAACAAAATCATAAAACATAAATTTCTAAACCAAATGAAGGTTTAAAATATGAAAGATATATTTTATTTATTCATGTATTAACCATAAAGGTTAATCATGTGTTTGACTTTAATTTTTCCAAAGTATGGTCATAAGAATATTGTTGAATAACAAAATTCAAACAAAATTTTGAACTATATATATATATAATTGTGTACATTATTGAAAGAAATTTATGAATAAGTTTTCAAATTTTTCATTTGGACAAATTATCAATAATATACAAATTATTAAATTAAATTTTTTGTGTATTGTTTAAATGAAATATGGTTTATTAAATAGAATAAACATTAAATTACTTACACAACAAGTGGGGTGGCTTGGTGGTAAGGGAGTTGAACTCCATCTTTGGGGTTGAAGGATCAAATTTCACAAATGACATGTGTTGTGGTCAACATTGGAATATTGACCAAATATTCTAGACCTACTTATATTACCTAGGTTATGTGATCACCTAAGTGAACCTAAGTAGGTAGATTAAATGATATACTTACGCACTTAAATTAAGTTTTAAACTTAGTTTAGGTGGTGACACGTGTCAACAATTGATAGGATGAAAAATAATTAAAATTGAAATTTATCTTATTATTTATATTTTATGTAGTAAATATATTATAATAAATATTATAAACTTTAAAAATATTTTTTTCCAAATTTTGGGTCCAATTTGTAATAATAAAAAAAATCAAAAATGACTAAACTATCAATAATGACTTCACATATATCCTTTATGATTAATGGATGATATTTGCCACATCATGTTGTAAATGACTATTGTTTTAAACAATTCATCTATAATGATTTTAAGGCTACTAGTCATTTTTGTCCTTTATGATTGGAATACTAATCATAAACTTAGTCATATATTTGAAGATTTTTACTAGTCATGTAAGTCATTTCCAAGCTTGCTTGCCCTTGCTTGATTTTTAACTAAATGATGCATTTAAAAATATTTACTAGCCTATTTGAGCACATGAATTATTTGTTGTCAATAACGTTAGATAAACATAAATAAATAAAATTGAAACACAATAATAAACCCAACTTTACAAGTCATTAGCATTCAGGCAAATCAAGTTCATTAACAAAAGACTAGCAAGAATTTCACTTGTATGCTATTAGGTTTGAACCCAAGACCTTTGGTGATCCCAAGGTCCTAGAATGGGTTATAATAGTGAGCCCATCCCCTAGGGGTTATATAAAAAAACTTTCAACAATGCATGCTCATAACAAAATTTAACAAATGGCTTAAACATGTCAAACCTATTACATGAAACCATAGAATTTTAAATTATAACAAAATTTGCCAAAATGAACCCCTTGTCCTTGACATAAACAAAAATATTTTCAATGAAAAAAACTTGTCAAGGAGTTGCTACAATTTTGAAGCCATGGTTATGCCACTTGTATTAATGACTTGAAATAACCCAATTGTGATGTGTTTGGGTTCTCAATTAGTTGACAAAAAATTCACCATAGTACAAAAAATCACCATATGCACCTTTCCGCATCCAAAGGTTGAAGGTATAAATGGTAAAGAAACATGTTGTTAAAATAGGTTGTGCATGGTATATTCTGAATTTTTTTGCACAAAAGTGGGTAAATTTTCATTTATAAAAAATTCAAGAATGGAAACATAATTTTTAAGCACAATTTGCATGTTAGACTATGCAACTATATAGACTCAGCAATCCTCAGAAGCAAAAATTCCTTGATTACAAACAACATTATGTCCTCAAAGAAAGCCTCTTATGTCCCATTATTATTCTTGAACATATTGGTGAAAGAGAAAAAACCAAAGATGGCACTTGGAGTTACAAGTGCCCTTTTAATGGTTAGTAAATAATCAAACATCCACCTATAGGATGATTAGGTGCATTTTTTACATATTTTGTAGAAAAGGTTTTGTTTTCCACAAGCTCAACATGTTTTTGCATGCATGTTATGCCATTAACCGTGTGATAGGCAATTATAGCCATTTACAACATCTAGTATGTAAGGCTAAAATTTTAGGACCAATCACCTCACTATGGTAGATTATGGATGTCATAATTTGATTATGATTAAGAGCGATAGGTTGGTTGTTGTTCACCTTGAAGAATGTTAATGTGGGTGAATTTTGGTTGTAAAAATTACATGTAGTACCTTGCTTCTTGATTTTCCCCATGTGCACTTGAAAAATATATGGCCCATCCCCAACAACTTCATCAAAAGGTTGCTTCCCAACTTCATGTTTGGGTTCAACATTACTACTATAAGCATATATTACAAAGGCTAGTGAAGGAGTCGCATGATTTAAATTGATGGGTTGGATGTTACTAATGGGATTAGAATAATGATCCACGTGAACCTAAGGCTTGCAATATTGAGGTTTGTTTCTTAGTTCAAAGGATTAGATATGAAAGGCAATGAACATCATAGATCACTCAAAACTACAAAAACAATGAATAATCTATGAGTGAGGTGGATGGGTGAAAAGTAACAATTGTCAACTATAAATGATAATGCAAAAATCAATGCACAAAAACAAGAAATGGACAAGTGAAGATATACCTTCTTTGCACATGTAGATAATTTTTTTAGAAAGTGAGGCAAAAAAGTGACAAGAAACATTTTTTTCTCTAGAAAAAAAGAAAAAAAACACACAACATATTTTGAATGAACAAAAAGATATCCTTGCATAAACTCTAGCAATGAAAACCTTTTCTTTCAAAATTTTCAATTCCAAGGATGGGCCTTCAAATGTGATTCATGAACATTTAAATCACAAAGCCCAAAGATAAACAATCAATGTGAAAGGTTAACTTTTACATGTGAGAGTCCTCAAAACATCAAAACTATAAGTTTCATAAGCAAATGATGAAAGGCATGAGATCATGAAACAAAATATTATGTAGAAACAAAGGATTCATGAAAACACAAGCACATAACTTAAAATTGCAAAATCTTGTAGAATATAAATGTTACCTTCTTAAAGGTGCTTGCTCTCATAACTTAAAAAACCTGGGCACACTTTATTCTTTGTAATCCCATTACATTTAAAGGGGAACTTTCATTGTTGACCTACCAAAAGAATGGCAAGTATATATCATAACGAGGCATTGCCTTTTTGCCATTTTTTTTCTATTGCCATCAACAAAACAAACAAAGGCTTTTTTGGGTTCTCATGTTACTTGGAAAAACCCAAAACTTTAACCAAGATACCAATGGGAATATATGAGGTCATGAATCCCAAGGTTTTGGTTGATAACCTTAACAAGATTTTATATTGTATTGAACTCTATTATGAACATCAAATTTTCAAGTTAATTAGTGGGTTGAAGGGTGGGGTAGGTACCATGCAGTTTGCATTTGTGTAAAGTACCAATTAGGGCCAAGTTTTTGAAATTGACCTTTAAATTTGACTATTAATAGTTGGACTATTAAAATTTGATAGAATTGAATTGATATTTGGTGAGGATTTGTTGTGAAATTTCATCCTTACCCAATTAATTGGTGTATGCTAATGTTGAGCAATTTTCTAAAAGTTGGTATGTACACAAATATGTTGTGATGTTCCTTATGTTGGATAAAGTCCCAAATAGATCACGTGTAGGTGGAGGCCAATATTGACTAATTGTTCCTTATGGTAATCTTTAGAACATGTTGAGAACTTTGGGAACCCATTAACAAGTTAAAGGAACTTCATGGAAACACAATGGAACTTGATAAAAGAACTTTGAAAATACCAAGATCCAAACAAATTCAAATTTGTTTAAAAATCAACTTTGAAACCATCTACAAAAATAAACTAGAACCAATCTTGGCCTAAACCAAGAACCTCTAGGTTGGACCTGTAAAAGTCCAAAAAAATTGACCTAACCCTAGACCCAATGGATCTCAATTTTTAAAAATATTTTCTAAACTTGAAATTGATTTTTAAAAATTTTACACCCAAAAAAAAAAAAAAAAAAAAAACTCTTAACTGAAAACCTGATGGTTTTTGTAAAAAACAAGAATTAACTAACACTAACATATATAGCTTATAATAGACAAAAACTTTTCACAACTTTGAAAGGATTTTTTTTCTTTCAATAACCCAATTGGGAAGGGTAAAAGTCCTTGTAACATAGTTTTAGAGTTTCAAAAGGAAAAGAAAAAATAATAATAATCAAGATCCTCAATGTCAACTTGGAGCCAATATGTTATCAAATGAAAAAATACATGTCTTCAAGCGATTATGAGATCCACAACTTGAAAAATACAACATTATTACTCCCCCTACCATTTGAATTGTTTTTTTGATTTGTCGAGGTCAATGAAGGTCATGCATTCATCTTGTTGGTTGATCATCCCACAATTGGTTTCTCATCATTGCTTAGTACTTACACTAGATTGTCCACTTGGAATTCCCAACAAAGTGATATTAGCCAAAAATGGTCATGTAACACCAAAAAAAGGTTAGAGAAGGAAGGAGGAAGGGAGAGGGGGCAGGGGGGGTAAAAACACACATATCAAATAAATCCTAGCCTCGGGGTAAAATGACAAATTTGGGTAAGAATAAATAATGCAACCTTGGGCCCTACCATGAACACCTTTTGACCAAGGATTAAGGTTGAACTCATGAATTATGTAGTAAATAATTCTGGGACTAAGCATAATTCAAGGTTATTTGATTTGATCATAGGAAGTAAATTCCAAATAGGAAGTGACTCATCCATACACTTGTACATAATGAGTCCAAATCCACTATTGAATTCACTAGGTTTTATAGTGACTTAGGTGAATTTTGATCCTAGTGAATTCCTAGCGAATTCGTCAATTGCTTAGTGATTGGCTACGGGTTGTTATGAACAAGTAAATTCATTAGTAAATTCACTAACATATAAACAACTAGGAAATTTTGAATATTCTAATTATTTGATTCAGATTGTTTAATATTAATTATTTAATCCATATTATTTAATATTAATGATTAAATCCACATGATTGAATATTAAATATTTTACTCAAATTATTTAATATTAATTATTAATCCAGAATATTTAATATTAATGATTAATCCAGATTATTTAATATATTATTTCATGCTAATTATTTATTTCGTTTTTTATTGGATTATTTAATTAAAATTATTTTACTATTTGGTTTTTTCTTTTAATTTAAAGTTTCAAGAAGATTCAAACTGACCAACTTGCCAAGTAGAAAACTAGCACCTATTTGCTTGTGTAGGTAGGCAAATAGGTAGGAAATGAAAAATGTAAATGGAATGACTAGCCAAAAAAATATTTCATTTGCTTTGTAATTTACATTTAAGGTCAAGCAATTTTTCATTCATCCCAAATTAACATATGTATTTGAATGTGACGATTCAAGGCAAAACATGTTGTTTATATAGTTTTTGGGATGAGATTCAAAAACAAAACATATGGGTTAATTGTTTTACTTGCGCTTTAGTTTTAAATTGAGATGCAAATTAAACCTTTTTTAAAACCCAAATTTAATTAATAATATCTTTCTCATATTATGTCCAAATGAGATGATTTAAAGTTCATTTTGAAAGGTTTTCCAAAATCTACACAAAAAATAATTGAAATAATTTTAAAAATATTTGAATTGAAAAGCATTGCATGTAAATCTTACATTTCAATACATTTCAACAATGATGTCTTGAAGACATTTTCTTTCATTAACCATCATTATCTTTCTCATACTTTGTTTAAATGAAAGAAAGTTTAAAAATATGAATTTGTTACAAAATAAAAATTACATAATAAATTTTAATCATGAAATTTAATAAAAAATATTTCATAAAATATGATGTATCAACATATAATAACGTTATTTTCAAAACCATTCAATTTAAATATATTTAAAAAAATAAAATACATTTAAATATGGTATATTAAATACATCAACATTACATTTTATATTTAAACATGAGTTTGATTATATAATTATATAATATAAATTAATTTGAAAAAAAAATTTAATGAATTTTTTATTACAAATTATAAATACCTCTAATATAATATTCATTTTATTCATAATTTTTTATTAATATAATATATAAAAATTAAATATTTTCGTATATTATATAACTATAAATTAACTATGAATTAACTAAAATTTATTTAAGAATGAATTAAAAATTAATTGTGAATCAATCGAAAGTTAATTAAAAATATAGTAGAAATGGATTAATATTGGACTAGAAGTGACATGGAAATTAATTAGAAGTGAATTATAAATTAACTATGAATGAATTAAGAGTTAATCATGAGTCATGGATGAACATCCATATAATGAACTTTATTCATCATGTGAAAGTGGTGTTTGTGATTATTGCCTTCAAATTGTCTATATGAAAACCATTTTTTTCTATGATAACATTTATTTTTGCTTTTGACAAAAGCTCACAATCCTTCATTAAATTTTCCAATTTGTTATTTTCTAGTTTGTTGATGATAGTGGTGAGGGTCTTGGATTGTTTACATCAACATCTTGGTCTTGGTCATTGACTTATCCATTGGAGTACTTATAAATGTATTAGCAAGTATCGATGATGGCCTTTCAACATTCTATTAAACATAGGGCTAAGTTTAGACCTAAGGTTAGGGCTAAGGTTAGGAGAAGAATGAAATGTGGGACTTGGTGTACCTTTTATCATAAAATATTACCTTCTAAATACATTCCATGTTGCATGACCATCTATTGTTTTCAATTCTACCAAAGTTGGATCACTTTGGAACACAACTTTTTGTGCACCTTCTTCATTTGTTGTGCTTGTTTTCAACTCCTTTAAAATATTTTATAATTTATCCTTGAAGCTTTCCTTCTAAAAAATAGAAGTTAGGAATTACAACTTGTAGTCTTGGTACTTATCTTTCCAAACTTAGCTAGGAATTAGTCATCACATTTTTTATATCCTAGTTGGAAAGCATGAAAAGGTGATGGTGGGAGTTGGCTATGCAATTTAATGTATAAAATCCACAATGTACCTCAATGGTTTTTATTTCCAAGGTACTTTTGTAGACCTTTTATTAACCATGAACTCAAATTCAATATCTTGTGTCATGAATGGATCAACATCAAAACCTTCCATACTTAAAGAATTCCACATGAATTTAGTCATTATTTTGGTTTTGGAATCCAAAAATAAATATTTATTGATGTATTCACGGGTCCAATTGAGAATCTTAAAAGTTAAAAAACCAAAAAAAATGTAGAGTGTCCAAATCACAATATTTTTATGATAAGTTCCAATAGGTAACCAAGTGCAAAAAAAAAGGGAGGCTATGAAGTTTTGTTCATTAGGTTTTTGCCTCACTTTTGTAACATTTTTTATTTTCCACCACCCATTCCTTCACCCTCCCCATATGAACACCTAACTGATCTCATCCCCTTATGTTACCTTTTTTGAAATGTTCAATTCTAGCTTGAACCTACTTGCCATCAAACAACCCCAAACCACCATCATATGATTCACTACCCCTTGGCTTACATTGAACCCTTGCAATTGTAATGCTAAAGTCATAGGACATATTACAATTCATAGTTTTAAATGTAATCCATTTCTTATGCATAAAATTTGTTATTTACCCAGTGGAAACCATTAGATCCATTAAACAATTTTTTCAACCATCCTTACACACATCTCATTTTCAAACACATGATCAAGTTTAAATATATTTGTTAACATTTTCACCAAAATTTTATACACATGTAACATGTAGAACTATAAAACCAAAGGCATATAACATTTTGTTTGTTAGAACTATGCAATGGAAAATATTTTTTCATCCACTTGCTTGTAGTAAGTATATAAACATGCTATGTAATCCTTCTTATCCATTTTTAAATTCCCCACTTGTTATTGATTAACATTATTTAAAATCAAGAAATTACCAAGGCCAAATCAAAATTACTTGATCATTAGTCCATCTTTCCATCATTGGAACCCTCCAAAAACACCATGCTACTCAACTTTAGTAATTAGACATTTTAAATATTCATAATTTCAATTGGCCCCTCCATTACTAATTATTTAATTAATTGAATTACAAGCATATAGAAAGGATTTTGTGTTATTTTTATTTTCATGTCTAGTACCTAGCCAAATTTGTCTAAATCATCTTATACATGATTGCCATTTTTGTTACATCACAAAAATGAAAAAAAAAACCTAGTTGTAGGTTTAACAAACACAACACACATGCTTAAAACTATCTTCATATGTACTTTTTCATTGTACTATGTTGGATTTTCATAAATTGAAAATTATAATGCAACATCGATTTCAAAAGCCTATCAATGAATGAATTTATCATTTCCAATACAATGTTTTATGCAAGGTTAGTAGCTTGTCACTATATATATATATATATATTTCTCAATTTCACCAAATTTCAACTTGAAAAAATGATGTCAACCTATACAAAGGAATTTTCATGTGGAAAAGATGGCTTGAATATGCCAAATTGGAAAAAAAAATTTAAATCGTCATATATTTTATGATAAGTAGTAGTAGGTAGCAAAAAATATAAAAGGATTTTACATTGAAAACCATTGTAAAAACTTGATTAATTAAAAAAGAACACGAAAAGGGTAAGAAGTTGAAGAAGATTGAGAATTGTCAAATTGTTAGCATAATAATATCTATAATTTGAGAAACTTCTTTTGCTCTCTTATGGTGAGATCCATCAATGATGAACCTAATGATAAGAATCAAAGCAATTCCAATCTATCCAAAGAAGATATAACCAAATTTCAAATGCAACTATTCTTTACATAATTGTTACACCATCACGCTCAACAAAATTCATCTTCACACAACTCTCTTGACTTTGATTTGAATTTGCATAAGAGTTTGTAAACAAATGTTCTCAACTCGTAAACCTCTTTCTCTCCTTGTTGTCCTTGTTTGCTTTTCAACATAGAGTAATACTCCATGGATGAGAAATTAAATTTCACAAAGAACTTGCACAAGAAACTCTTATGGTAGAGAGGTTTAAAAAAAAACTTAAACAAAAAACTCTCACGACCTTCCATGCATTTTGGACCTTCACACATGAAGTTATGTTGTTGGCTTCAACATCGAGAAACACCCAAACTCAAGGTGAAACTTGGAAATGCACTGAAAATCAGTGCATTTCATTTCAAAGAATTTTTGAGTTTCACCACCAAGATTTTTTCCTTCATCTCGCAGTCACCCTGAGTCTTACACTACACCCATGTTTTCAACAAACACAAAGGTGACTATCCCAACTTTTGGAGACCTTTATCAATATCTTTATTCCTCCAAAGTCTGGATACTTCTCTTGCATTCAGGTTGCAAACTGGACACAATTGAAAGTTTTATGCAACAAATATTAATTTATTTTGTAAGAAGAGGTTGTACATTGCTTTGCACTGAAATCCAAGAAACCAACAACCCAAGATCTTCTACCCTAACCCCTATAAAAATCATGAACCCTACACCCCCATGATCTTCTTCTACCCTAAGCCCCAAACCCTAAAATCCTATGAGATTGCAGACAATACCCCCAATAACAACACAACATCTCCTTCAACATCCCTTCCAGAAACAATTTTTCGAGGTCCAAGGGTTAGGTCTGATTGATGGGAGATGGAGGGAGTGAAGGCTAGTTTGCCTCAGACACTGGTGCGGGAGATTAAACGCGGGTTGAGCTCCGTGGAGTCTACTTGCACTGCTCTTGCTTCCCATTTCTCTCACAACCATGTCTGCTTTCAGGTCTGTAATCAACTTTTTGTTCAGCGGGCGATGGTGTTTTTTTTCCTCGCATCTCTTTTTTTCTCCCCTCGGATGATGTTCTTTGGGTGATGTTTTCTGGTCTCTCAGATTCTTCCTTGGGATGTTAATTGCTGATTTTCTGATCTCTGGGATTCATTGCTGAGATCTCTCATGTTCTCTGATTTTTTAGACTTTTTCATCTTTTCGTAGTAAAATGCCATGTGCCTTCCAGTGTGCTTGTGAGTGAAGAAATCTCTTGTTTTCAGAGGTTCCTTCTTTTAAATCAATCTACACTGGTGCATTTTCTTGTGGTCCAGTTATTGCAGCAGTTGATAGAACCAGGTATGACAAGCTGTGCCAAAGACCGACAAACAGCCCTTGATTGTAAGGGTGAAGGCAATGCTGCTTTTGGCAGAGCATCTTTCAAACATGCACTAGACTGCTACACTAAGGTTTGCATGCAATCTATCAAACCTTGTTTGATTTTGTAGCTGAATCTGCCAGCTGTTTTCCCCTGAACATGCAGTTTCTCTTAAGGGAAGGTGGTTTTTTTTTTCAATCCAGGGACTGCGCTACATCTCACTGAACACTCAGATTGATGTGTCACATGCTGCTACACTTCTAGTCAATCGGGCAGCAACTCTGCATGTAAATCATCAACCCTGATATTCACAGTCTTGTTGTGTAGCTCACTGCCCATATGTAGTATGGAATGCCCAGAATGGGTGTGAAGATTGAACTGCTGTCTTCTTGTTGTTGGCCACTCTCAATTTGATGAACACCTTTTTAGGATTTAGGGTTTTAGTCTTGGTATTTGTATTGACTTCTGTATTGCATAAACTAGAACAGAAAGTATTATTGCAGCAGCTGAAAGAAGGCACTGACCTTGTAAGGTGATGATATCAGCGGCTTGAGTTGCTGGATGCTGCAGTGCAGGATTGCACTCGCGCAATTGAACTGCAGCCAGACTATGCCAAGGTGCTTTCCTTTTCCAGTTGAGGATGACATTTTGAGTTTTTCTTTTCTTTTCCCCTGCCATTGGGGAGCAACAGTAATTACTCCCCCAATAGTCACAAAGGTGGTGTTCTCTTTACAGGCATGGTACAGAAGAGGGCGAATACAGGCTGATTTGAGAAACTATGAGAATGCCATTGACGATATGAAGAAAGTGCTCTCTCTTGAAAGCTCTGTTGGTGGTCAGAAACAAGTGACAAGAGAGATGGCAGACTTGGAAATTTTGATGTCAGAAATGACAGTCGTGGACAAAGCATCTCATATGATACCTGCTGTGGATTCCAGGTTATTATTGATTGTTCGGTCTTTCCTCCCATCAAAGTTTGTCTGGCTTTTTGCATGGTGTGTCATACTATGCTTGTGGCTGTGCATGCGTATTTTACTTGAATTGCATGTGATATTCTTAACCTATGCTGCTGTGGTAATACAGCCAACCTCAAGTAATTAGGGGTTTTTCCAGGAAGCAGAAAATGGGAACCAAGAGTAATGGAATCAGTCATGGATACCTCCTCAACTTGGACGCCAGAGAAACAGTGGGGACTGTCTACAGAACAGAACCTTGAACCTGGTTCTCTAATTCTTCAGGAAGCACCATATGCAGCCGTGAGTCCCAGAGCTCTTTGTGGAAAAGCACATTTCATTTCCATTGTGGGAATCCTCTCAAAATTCAGAAGATTATTTTAGGTTGTGTTGCTTTGTTGCTTTTTTGGTAGTTGTTTCTTCTTGCATCACAGCATGATGATGATGTTGACGGTGGTCATTGCAGATAGTATTGAAGGCATGTAGGAACTCCCATTGCCACTACTGCTTTGGGCAGCTACCAGCCAATCCAATGGCATGCAATACATGTGCTATTCCACTTTATTGTACAGAGACCTGCAGAGACAAGGCGTTGGGCTGTGGTTCTGACAGAGCCACTGGAGGCAGTTTGCACCTCCAGAATGACACATGGTCAGGAGAACATAAGCATGAGTGTGGAGGTGCAAGCTGGTCTGCAGTGCTCCCCACTGATGCAGTTCTGGCTGCACGCATTTTTGTCCGAAACCAAGCTTTAGGCCACCTGGACAACCAGGTCAAAATACTTGAACCCAATCTGGTGGATGTTGTCATCCAGGGTCCCAGACAATAGACACCAAGGGCTAACCCATTGATATCATACTGGTGGTGCAGCTCGATGGATTTTGCCATCACTATGAGAATCTGAGTGGCATGGATAAGTTAGATTTGCACGTGCTTGCAGTGGTGATGGCTAATGTATTGAAGTGCAATTCCGGAGAATCAACAGACAATGTAGCTGCTAAGGTATGGCAGTTATCCTCCTGCAACTTGTGAAAGAACCTTGTGTTGACTGAATAGCACTTCCACACTCTGAAAAATACTTGACTCTTGGGCATGAGCTAAATTTAGTCAAAAATGTGTTGCTGTGCAGTTGGTGCTGTTGATAGCACGTGTGCGGGCCAATGCCATGGCTATTGTCTCAATTTCATCTCCTGATGCTGCAGTTCCCATGACTGAACTCAGTGCTCCAGATATCAGTTCCTCAACCTCCACCTTACTCTCAATTGAGCAGGTAACAGAATCATGTATATGGATTTGAGATTATTACTTCTCTTGAACTTCATGTGGTAGTCTTACTATAGAAGTGTAAATGCAGGTCAAGGTAGCACAAGCTGTTTATGTGAAGGCAAGCAGAATGAACCATGCATGCGACCCCAATGTGCATGTTTCATTCCAATCACGTTGCTTGAGTGCGCGGACCATCAAATCAGTACTGGCTGGTGCTCCTCTGGAAATTTCATATGGACCTCAAGTGAGTCTGATTTTGATTTTTTGTGCTATAGAGAAGGGGTAGCAATTTAGTATGAGCTGTGTGCTACTGATTTCTTGATGGTTGTGAAGTAGAACCCACTGCTCTAACTTGAATTCCACTAGCCCAAAACTCTATATTGTACACAGGGAGACACACAACAACTCTGAAACTTCAACTGTAGGTCAAACTTCTAGATTCAGGAGTGAGGATGATGAAAGAAATATCTGCTGAGATATATTGTAACATGCCCAGTGTTTTGTCTGTGCTTTGGCAGTTAGGAGAAATGTTTTATGAAGACAGGCAGGCATGGCTGAGGGAGCGCTACTGCTTTACATGCACATGCAGTGCATGCAAGCAGATTACTCACTCAGATCTCCTTCTGATTGCATTGCACTGTAGCAAGGCTAGTTGTGAGGGTGTGGTGCCTGGTCCAGCTGTTAGCCCTGCCACTGAATCAGAAGCTTTTCAGGTATAGTCTCCAAGATCAGGAGACAATGAAGATTTTGGTAGTCCTCTCTATATTTTCATAAGTTTTCAGTAGAAGATAATGTTCTTGTTCTTGTAAGACAAGCAACAAAGTAGCAACTGGATGTAAATCGAAAGTAGACTTGGTTTTACAGGGAGTAAATGGTTGTGGATGCTACAGAGAACATTGCAGAAGCAAGCCCAATGCTTAGGCTGTGGAACACTGGTGGATGTGGCAACAGCGTCAATTGCAGCCAAAGAAAGCATGGAAGAACTTGAGAGGTCAGATTCCTCACCTCTATTCTGGGTTTTGGTAGGGAATTTTGGATCAGATAAGAGATGTTTATGGGTTTTTCCTGGTGTCTGCAGGATTAAATCTGAGCTTTCTTCACCTGCAGCAGGCAAAAATTTGAAGGTGATGGTGGCTGCAGTACTGCACTTGTTGGATTGTTGCAGGGATGTCTTGCATTCTTCCAGCAAGCAACTTGCTAGGGTATGTATGTACCTGACTTCAGTGCTGCTTAACCAACTGCTTTCCTCAGGAATGACAAACTGGAATGGTAACATGAGTAATGTCTAGACTGGGTTGAAAAGCAGGTGGAGGATTTGGTAGCACAAGTATTGTGTTCTGCACATCAACCCCAGGATGCAATCTCACACTGCCAAACTTCCATTCAGGTAAGATGGAGGAGTAAAACCCATGTTTCTAGTAACAAAGTACCTATTGTGTGAAACTTCCCTTATCCAACTCTCATCTTTTAACAGGAAGAAAAAGTTCCACTGAAAGAGTTGCATGCTTCAGAGCTGTGCCTTATGAGCACATTGGGTTTTAGGAGACAAGTTCTTTTCCTGCATTGCTGTGTTTTTGGTGTCACAAGTTATATTGACAATCCTGGATGGTTGCAGATTCTTGAACAGGTGTATAGCCAGGATCATATAGCAGTGGCAAATGAGCGGCTGAAGCTGACTTCTATTGCACATGCTGCTGGTGACACAAAATGTGCTCTCCTCAACCTTAGCATTGTAGACAGAATCATGCGAATCCATTATGGACCACATTATTCTGTCATCTTCCCCTATATTGCTACCCTGCAACAAGTGCTTGATAAATCTGGTAGTTTTGTTAAGAACTGAATCCCAGAGCAATGGTTTGAGGGGTGGAAGGTATCACAATACACATTCCAAGCTCATCTATAGCTGTACTCTCAAGATTTCCTTCAAAAAAATCCATTAAATGGGTCTCTTTTGTTTGCTTGACACAATCTGCCTCTATCCCCTAACCTGGTACATATTTAAGTAGTTTTTGAAGGTTTTGATTGTGGGCAAACCAAGGAGGACCACCTGGCAGACCACTACTTGCATGGGACTTCAAAATTGTGCATGGTACTTGGTTCTGGTGTAGCAGCTCATTATGTTGATTTTGTGTCCCACACTCGAAAGGCATCTGGTAACAAACATGCTATTGCATATCTAGCCCTGGAGATTCATCGGCTGCATGCTGCTCTGAATCTGCCTTTCCATAGGTGTGCTTGTGTGGTTATGATTCAGTCTGGGCAGTACAAAAGTTGTACAATTGTAGTTTGCAGCTATCCACAGGTTCTTACAATTTGACATATTCTATGGAGCATCACAAGTGCTAAAGAAGTCCTACTCGGAGTCCTTCACATGGGTGTACTGTCCAACGAGTACACCATTCAATGGTTTCCAGTACATGGCCACTGTTAACACAACAGCTTTTCAAGCATAAAGATTGTTGATTAGTTGGTTCAGAGAAATGCTGGCTTACTTGGTAGTATTCTGTGTTAATTTCTTGGTCGGGGTCATTAGAATCAGACTGACTGTTGACCCAAAGAAAGTGTTAAAACTGCACAAATGGGCTTAGTGCATTAAACTAAAAGATGTTCACCAGATGTCAGATTTGTCTTGGCAAAACAAGTGACAGTGAGAGAGCATGACTAACAACCATGTGTTGAATGTTGAAGTTCTCAAGCCTTATTCAACAAAGAAACATGAATTTCTCTTAGAATTATGTGTCAATTCACAAAATGTAGGTTGTTAGTCAGGCTTTAAATCTGACATTCACTGCTGTTGTTTGATTGCAATTTTTAAGTTTAAGGCTTGTGCATATCCGAAGAGATCAACAACAATTTGGGTGGGGGTTATGCTATGGGTTGGTGACATTTTTCACCTTATGTGATTTATGTATTAGAGAATCACTTCTGTTCTAATGAGATCTTTTTTTAAGTTGTCACATGTGGACACATCAACAAATGAAAGCAAATTATGGCCAATGTAGATGATTTCAACTAGAGCATATGGTTTGAAGATTTTCCATTGTTACAACTATCAAATGCAAGATGCACCCCTTTGAATTGGGTCTTAGAAACTCAAGTAGAGTGCTTCCCGTTTGAATCTTTAGAAACTATTGCAACTAAGGAGTTTCATATTTGTTTGTCCACGTGCATTGTATAGATCAGTTGAAACATACAATTTGATAGGGCCATTGCCAAGGAGGCAAATTTGCAAAATGCTCTAACCAATTCAGTCCAAGCAAGAACTTGGGTATCTTTTTGGGCTTGGAATGTTACAACATGGTCATAGTTTGCAAGCATCATTAGCAATGGGTCTGTCATCTTGGATTCATCATAGGATTTTTGTTGCCTCTGATATCATGACATTCCTTCAATGTCATCTTAATATCTTAACACATAACTAGATTTAGAAAAGTTGTGATTACGCATGTCTAAAAGAATGCTAATAATGCAATGAAGAAATGTAGATAGAAAGCATCTTGACATTTCTAAGAAGTAGGTCAAGGACCTATTCATAAGAAGATGAATCATGATGAGTTTGAGTATTTTGAGAAGCAACTAAAACCTACACTTGGGGCCATTTCAATGTTCTTTGGTTGCATTATTCCATATACTTAACATGAACAACATTGAAAAGCCTTCTTTGAGCATTCAGTCTTGCTCAAATCATAATCCTTGGAACCTTTGGCCAATGTAGAATGTGGTTGATTCTTTTGATATACTTTAGGAATCTTCATGTTGTGTTTCCTTCTAGTGCAACTTCGAGTAAAAAGGTCTTCTCATTCAAGCTTGAGGAGATTTTTGTGAAATTTATCCACATGAAATTGAATGCTTGTGTGTCAACAATTATTTGTTTAATCTATGGATGAACAAAGGGTTTCAAGTTACATACTCCCTTGTGAGATAATTTTTCCATGACTAATGGATAGCCAAAACATATTATTGGCATATTTGAGGCAAACACATATGGTGTAAGCATTGTTGCACAATTCAAATTTCTCTTGAGTGTCAAGGATTTTTGTTTTTAAAATCTTATTAATTGGGATGCATGTGGTTATCATGGTGTGGGATAGTTCACCAACACTTTGAATTCCAATGATAGAAAATCAAATGAAATCACTTTAGATGTAGACTTTCATAATTTAATTTTGTGTGAAATTTAGGAGGGAGGAATTTGACTTAATAATTAATTTATCCAACTTTGAGTCATAATAAATAAAATAAAATAAAAAAGCATATTATTATATTTATAGTCTCCCTTCTTCTAATATATTGTCAACTACTCACCATTTAAAAACACATAACATGATTATATTGTGGCTCTTCATCACAAGGTATAATGTATTGGAATAGGTTTCATAGGTCTTGATGTTACAAAATTTGTTGCAAAGGGTTATGATGACAAAATTTTTTTCTTCATTCATATAATCCATTTATAAGAAGCAACATATGTGTGTCTTATTGTTGGCAAGTATTATTGGTTTGATTAGTTTTGGGGCAAAGTCCTTGAAGGATGAAATGACAAAATGTTGATAGCTTTTATCATTATGTTATTAATGCATTGTTTGTTTCTTTTTATTCCTTTTTGAAAGTGGCCAATGTAAAAAATTGTTGATTTAGTGTGCAAATAACTCTCAATGAGACAATACAACAACCAAACCTCAAACCTAAACTACTAATGTTTGATTTGGTTCCATTACCATTTTGAATGAACTCCACATAATTTGTTTGTTTACACAATTGTGGAACAATATTGTAGGACAACAAAGTTGTGAAACTTAAAATGCTTGTGACACAAAACTAGTGCATTCATGAGTTGTACCTAGTGTGTTGTTTTATAAACAAGTTGAAATATGGTAAAGTAAACAAGAAATATAGGTGTTTTCATTTAAATTAATAACATTCATACCACATTCATATAAAGACCATAAATTAGGATCAATATGGGTGTAGTTACGGAAAAAAAAAATCCATGTCTTTGATTGAGCTTATGAAAATTTACCTCCAAAAAATAGAGATAAAAATGAATATAAAAGTAGATCAATTCCATACATTTAAGAATGTATGGTGAATGTGTTCAAATTTACTTCAATACATAATATCAAATAACATAATAAATATATTAGGTTATGATACAAAATTCATTACATATTTGATCGAATAATTTATATTTTTTATTTTTATTTTTGAAAAAACTTGACATATATTTTAGAAACAAAAAAATCATACAAAAAAGTAAGTAAATAACTTATTGAAATAATATGAAAATTGAAAATTATTACATATAATTTGTAAAATGGTATTTTATATTTTTAATCATCTAATTAAAAACACCAATCCTCAACAATTTTATAATGGTTTTTTAAACCCAGTAACGAGAATTTCGAAAAACTGGTATATTGGGTTTTTTTCGTATGGTCATCTTGGACGTTTCAACATGTAATTGTTTTCCACATTTTGGTTGTAATGTTTTGCTCGTCGCATCCCTCTTTTTCCTAAATCGAAGATCACAAGGCCTAGGAGGACTTGGTGGCACAAGAAACCCATTTGCTTTTGGAAAATCCAAGGCAAAGTTCCAAATGGAGCCAAACATAGGAGTCACCTTCGGAGATGTTGCTAGTGTTGATCAAGCAAAGCAAGCGTTCATGGAAGTTATGGAGTTTTTGAAAAGACCAAAAAGGTTCATTGTAGTTGGCATTAGAATTCCCAAAGGTGTCTTGCTTATTGGTCCCCTTGGAATTGGAAAGACCTTGCTTGCCAAGGCTATTGTTGGAGAAGCTAGTGTCCCTTTCTTTTCAATCTCAAGTTCAAAATTTGTAGAGATGTTTGTAGGAGTGGGAGCTTCATGAGTCTGAGATCTATACTTGGCCATTCATTGCCAGTTGGTTTGAAGTTGCAAAGGTTTGTTGTCAGAGATGGAAAAGGTTATAGGAAAATAGATCCACAAATTATCGTCATGTAATGCTGCAACAATGGATTGCAAAATGTCTTTTAGTATCTCCTTGTGGAGAGCTTGGAAGGAGCAATGGTGTTTTGTTTTTTGGTGAGCATGGATGTTCTTGATGTGAAAGGAAGAACTAAAATCCTCAAAGTTCATGTTAGCAACAAAAAAATTGAAGTTGATGTGTTTCTTGAGGTGATCACCATGAGGACACCAAGGTTTAATGGGGCAAATCTTGCAAACCTTTTGAATGAGGGTGCAATCATGGCAAGAAGGAGAGGAAATACAACCATTTTAGCCAAGGAGATAAATGATTCAATTGATAGAATTATTGTAGGAATGGAGGGCACAATCATGACTAATGGACTAAGCAAAAGCCATGTGGCATATCACGAAGTTAGACATGCCATTTGTGGGTAGGCATTCATCAAGCCCAACTTGGTGACTTTTTTTTTGGTATAATGTTTGGAAGCCACCTTTTGAGACTTTTGTTGTGTGTAATGTTATGTGAGATTGAAGTGGGTTTCAAAATTTCAACATCACTAAGATGTAATGCCATTTTTTAAATGATGTTTAGAAGGAACCACCTTCATGCATTCATTTTCATTTGGAGTTAATTCACCAGTTTTGACTTGTGGATGTGGAATGCAAAATATTTACCCCAAGGCATGATCATGTGCAAAAGGTAACCTTAATTCCAAGAGGTTAGGCCTGAGGTCTTACATGGTTCATCCTAGGTGAGGACCCTACCCTCATTTCTAGGCAACAAATCTTTGTTTGCATAGTAGGTGCTTTGGGTGGAAGAATCACGAAAGAGATTGTCTTTAGTGATGCGGAAACAACCATGGGTGTATTAGGGTGTCATAAAGCTCTTTTTGTTATTGAATTCAAGAAGTGATACAACATCTTCTAAGAACAGAAATTCATTTTGTGCATTGGTAGTTTTATCACTTAATTGTTCCTAGCACATACAAGGAATCACTCCTTTGGCAAGTAAGAGTGTCAAGGAGGTGATCAAGATAGCAATCACAAGCATTGCCATGACCCATAGTCCGGATAGGAAATCTGTAAGTTGAACCATTAGTCCCTTTTTGCTTCTTCAAAACAATGCAATCTCTACACATATTTGCAACATACATTACAAAATATTATACTGGTTCATTGTTTTTATAAGGTATTGTAAACACATTGACAGTTGAAGGCGACATCAGTTGTTTTTAATCAACCTCTAATTTACCTAGAATTCAAGTATGTTCAATTTTCTTTCTTCGTTGAGTTGTATTTTAAGTCTTGTTGAGTGGATATTTATTCGCATATTGGCATGGATAGGCTACATGTTCTTATGTCCTAACATGTGTAGATGTCATGAAGTTAATTAGGAATAGGTGTAAGCAAGATCTTGCATGTACCCTAACACATTAGCTAGGTAGTGCGCCCACCTCACATTTTTTATCATTTTCCATTTGAAAATGATTATTTATCAAAATTTTAAGTTGCCACATACTTGTAGTCATCACTAAAAAAAACCCATTTGTGATATGATACTTATCAAATTCTTCACATGGTTTACAAATTTGTTCCAATCATATGGAATCACAATGTTTGGTAAATATTACAAGTTAAAAAGAATTAAAAATCAATTCAATAATTCCGTAAGTATATTTGCATTTTTTAATATGTTATGACATACATTTTTTGTGTGCAAATATACCTCAACATCACATTACATGAAATTAAAAAATGTCATTTTTTTGTCATTTGATTTCTTTGGGTTTTGACCTACCATAATATGCAAAAGGTTTAAAACACACTTAAAGGAGTCATAAAAGGCATCAGATGTTGGATTTTGTCATAAAAATTGGAGATTTATTTATTTATTCCCATTTGAAACCATGGTAATCATGGCACATTATTCCTTTTTAACACACATGAATGTCAAGAAACTCAAATTAAAAATTCATTTGATCCAATTTTAGGTTTTGGTTTAGTTAAGAACTTTTGAAAATGAAAATTTTTGTTATTAAAAAATGACATTTCTACAAAGGACTTTTAAAGGATTCGTATAATAAAAGTAAGTTGATAATAAAAAAGTGAGATAATAATACCTATTAAACACATTAAAAAAATTCAAAAATTTAAAAATGTGGAATTTTAAAACTTTGAAAATTCAAAGTATGTACACTTGAAAATTCAGAATTTCAAAACTTCAGAAGTGCTTTACCACATATAAATAGGTTATAATGTACATGATGTATTGAAAACAATTGTAGTTTATATTACATTAAATTGAACTTTAGTAAATTAACATTTTTTGGTTTGATTTCAAATTATCATCATTTTTCAAAATGAAACATAAAATTTCCAAGGAATATGTACATTTTTCAAATTCATTTTTATTAAAAAATGATTAAGAATTTACTTATCGGGGCAATTTTAATAATTTTTCACAACAAGTTGAAAAAAAATCATTCATGTATGAAAAAATTATTTTGTGGAAAAAAGACATGTAGGACTAATGTAAAGTAATGCTTGTGGCTCCTTTGAATGCATTTTGACCCAAAAATATTGTGAAAATCCTCATAATAATGACATTGTTGGAGGTTACACATGGTACCCATGAAAAATAATACAATGTGACAATAATTTTGGCCCCCCCCATAATGTGTTTTAAGAAATAAGATTTCTTCAAAAATTTTGAACCATTCACATTTATGCCAAAGGTGCATTCATGTTTGGGAATCAACATACCATGCTTCATCATCTCAAAAAGCAAACAAGGCTAAAATGAATGCCTTTCCACAATTTGCATTGTTCCCATTTTCTTTTGGTTCACATATGTCTTGTTTTTTCTTTTTGCAATCTCTAGCCCAATGTCCTCACTTTTTACATTTGTTGCAAGTATCCTTACTTTGATCTTTGTCATGTCTAAGGCCTAATCTTTTGTCATCAATGCTAGAACTTCTCCTCCTTACTAGACTTTTCTTTTCTCCTTCCTCATAAGCTTTTCATTCAACAACCTTGTGCTCATTGCATCCAACATCTAACAATCTAGTTGAAAAGTTTCCAAGGTGGTGATCAAATTTTGGTAAATGTTTGGTGGACTTATGAGAAGGACCATCACTTTCACTTCATTCAATACTATTGCCTCTTGATAGCTTCTAGCTCATTTGCTATTACAACTAACTTGTTGAGATGAACTTCCATTGTGTCAATGGGCATCATTTGGGACACAAAAAACTTATAGGTTAGGAAGATCTTGTTAGCCAATCCTTTGTCAACATGACATTTGGCATATGCTTCCCAAATCCTTTTCATAATTTTTTTTCCCCTCATGATCATTAATTGGCTATCAAATAGACTTTGAACAAGTAACTTCAAAGCTTTGTTCTCCTTTTTCATGTAAGCTAGTAATGTAACTACATTTCCTTTAGGCTTCACCTTCATGCCATCAATGAATCTTCACAACTCCTTTGCTTTCAACAAGATTTTCATCTTAAACTTCTAGAACATGTATTGTTTTCCTTCAAACTTTTCAATGATTCCATATTGTGGGCCCATAACTTGTGAGCTTTTTACGACATTCTCCGTGGTGCAACTTGATTGATTTACAACACAACAAAAATGAAAAAACTAGCTTGAAGAAAATATAATACCAAAGAAGTGAAGACACAAAGAAATAAACTATGAGTTGCAAGATGTATTTTCTTGCAAAATCCAAGCTTATTTAAGATATTGAATTAGTGAATGTCACACCTTCATTCTTTGCATACAAAAATAAAAGGTGCATGTCACATTGAATTGTGTCATAATCTTGTGCATCTAGCAGAAGGGATCCCTTGGTATCATATGTTCATAAAATTATCAGCACCAAATGATTTATGATGTATTAAATATCCAACTCCTTGTCCAACATTGGGGTAAGATTCAACCTTCATGGCTCTTTGCCTCAAGCACTTTCTTGTTTTACATGCTCCTTCATTTACACTATCCTCAATTCTTAGGCTTGTATCATGTTTTACAATCTCAAGATTAATTTTTCTCACCATGATTCTTGTCACTATTCATTGAATTTTCACTTTTTGCTCTATGTCTTAAGTAGAACCCAAACTCTCCCTTGCATGACCACACACATCCTCAACACCACCCTCTTTCACAAGTTGACTAACCTACTATCCAACAATTCTGCAACTTAAAGATGCGATCTTGATCATAAAATTTGTCAAATGCACATAGAAAAAGCTAGTCACCTATTATTCACTTTTGTGAGATATTTCAAGTCTCAAACTTTCCAAGATGCCAACAAAAGTAGATCTATACCCCGAGTTTCTCCATTTCTAGACTTCATCGAAGTGGAGCTCCCCTTCAAGGTTTAACCATCTAAAGGAACTTGATTACCTTCACAAATTATGAGCTACACTTATATAAAGCCCCATGAAGTTGTATGCAATTATCCATAGATTTTTGGGTGTCAATGAGTGAACTTCACAATTGCAGGATACGTGAACACAATTTGTGTTTTTCAATCAATTTCTTATCAATTAGCTCCATGTGATTTCAAGAGGGATTTGGAAGAAGGCAATTCTTTCGCATGTCATCACTTCGCTCCCTCACTCCCCCATTGCCATGGGAGGAAACCTTGCCATTTTCATGCGTAATAGTCAACCAGGCAACTATGTAGGATGTCTCTTCACTCACTCTCTTGCAGTAGGAAACCCTACCATTTCTGTGCATAATTGTCAACCAAGATACTGTGCTGGAAATATACCATAGGGACTGTCTTAGGGACGACTATTGAAGCTTATTTGCACTGTACCTAAACCACGTCTGATTATTATCATCACTTAAATAAATTCAAGATTAAAAACTCAGAGGGAAACTAGGCACCCTTGGTACTGGTTCAAAGCTTCTGATGAGTAGGGTTGCATGGAGGTGATTTTGTAAATTTTAAACCCAATTTGCAAGAGATGTTGAATTTTGAGCAATTTCAGTAAAAATCAAAATTTTAAATAGTCAATGAAAATTGAATTTCAAACTTTAGACTGAAGGTGGTGTATCATTTGTCCTTTCAAAATCCATTCCATATTAGGATATGATCAGCACATCACACAAGTTCATTCCTAGATCCAGTATCAAATCCTTTGGCAGGAAATAAGGCTGAAAAGTTTTCCATCATTGACTAATTCCATGTCTTGAGACCATACATTCAGTCACTTCTGTCACATGTTGTATCCATTGCATTCTTCAACAACCTGTTTTGGCCCCCCAACCACTGTAACTTTGCTATGGAGTTATTATTGCCCACTGCTCCAAAATGAGCAAACGTATTAGTACATCTCATACAGGGCAAAGGAGAAAGGAGAAAAACATTTCAGGATTTAAGCTCTACGTTGAAAATCTTGAGCTATCAGGCAGAATTCCCACTAGTAAAGTATATTTAACTCACATTCACAGACCAAAACCACCCACTTTCCAGAACACAGTTTCTGGAAGTGTAATCACAAGAGTGAGACAGTCTGGGAGAGATGCGGACTGCATGTCGCATCAAAACCTCACACAAAAGCTTGAATGACATTTAAAATAAGGTGGAGTGACTTAAATCAGGTTGCCCCTGCTTACTAATGTACATATAGCAAGATGCCATACAAAGACTACAAGTTCCAGTTTCCTATGCCAATGTGCACCCCCTCCTCCACCCCCCTTTCAACTTCTATTCGTGTTTGCTTCATGCTGGTGGCACTATTCCCAGCCATAAGCTGAACTGCAAAATGTCACCCTTGTTCACAGATACCTGCCCTTGCAAGCATGCCTCCAGTTATCATAAGGCATTCATCCTTGCCATGATTGCTTCTATCCAGAAACATCTCATTCTTTTCATCTCCTCCAACACTTGCAGCTACTTATGAGTCAACATGCTTCACACTGACCTTTCTCTGGTATAATGCCTCCTCAGTCATGCACAAGGATAAGAATTGTGCTGGAGGCTTGGAGACTATTGAGAGGACAAGGTCTAGTCTTCAAAAGTCTTCAAAAGTGCTACGTGTAGGCATATCTTTCTTCTATTATCCCTGCCCCTTAAACAAAAAAGATTCAGTTACAACAAAAAGCACTGAGTCCAACTCACAAAAGTTGTCTTTCCAAGACAGCATCCTGCTCCATAGCAAGAATATAGGCAACAAGCAGAAAACAAAATTGAGCTAAAAAATTACCTTAACTGTGCGGGGAGGTGTGCCTGGTCTTGCTGCATTGTTGCCATAAGTGCCAAATTTTTGTTTCTTCTCAGCAGGCTTGAGAATTTGAAAGGAGCACATGAGAGTGTCATCAACACTCATCATTGCTCCAGCATTGTCAAATTCACCACAGTAGTTTGGAGCAGAGAATATAGTAACAAGCTGGCGCTTTGCAAAAAACTCATAACCATCCTCAACTACCTGTACCAACAATGCATTTGTCAACTTGAGACAGGAAGATCAACCCTTGGTTTCCTATAACTTATTTTACCAACCAACCACACCTTTGGATGCACCTAGCTGTGTGTTTAAACCTAGAAACTGCAGTCGGGGCAGAATTTGCCACCCTTGTCAGCAAGGTCTGCAAAAGAGCAAAGGCTCTTCTGCAGATAGGGCTCTTTCAGTATTCCTGTTAGGGATCCTGAGACTAAGGCAACAAGGCCATATCATGCTCAAAAAGAAAAACAGTGATGTATCTGTCATTTCTTGTTCTTCATTAAGGCCTGCTTCCATTGAAACTTAGGGGTAGTTCACACTTGAGTGTTTGTCCCATGGCCCATGGAACCGCATGGTACCCCACTTTTTGGATGAGTTCATGGCAAAGCCCACAGGTCATGGCCCAAGGGACTTTGTTCCTAGTGTAAACCTGAATTGGAACAGAGAACACACCATAGGTAACCTCATGATTGTAGGGGTGGTGACTTTTGGGGGCTCCCCCCAAAAGTTCTTTCCAAGTTCACCAAACTAGAAAATTCACAAAAAATAATAAAGTACTATAAATCATTGACTCTGATTATTTGGCTGCCATGGGCTGCTGCAAATTCCATCAGACCCACCTGAAAAATTCCCCTGCATTTTTGGACAACACCATCTATTTCAGCCATGTAGGATTCCATGTGAATTTTTCATCCACTGCGATTTGCTTAGGCTGCGACCTATAACTACCCTAGTGTAAACATAAAGCAAGAGCCGAAGGCTGTGGACCAATGAACAATATTAGATTTCAATGGGCCATGCCCAACTGCTCAAGTCTAAATTGCCCCTTAGTGCAAAGTCTCATCCACAAGGTCTGTTTTGGAATCTAGGAGATTATCATGAGCACTTCCCACCCAGATAAGACCTTGTGATCCAGAAACACCTTGTTTTAGGTGGTTTGGCATTTTAACAGTCACACTGTCTCCATCAGAGACATCCCACAAATAGAGCCAATCAAGGCCACTGCTGCACAAGGACAAAAATAAGAACACAAGTCTAGTTTCAGCAACTGACGCTTTTGGCAACTCTTGTTGACTGCCTACAAAGCATTTGCTTGTGGCTCCATGCAAAGAACTCTTTTTCAAGGGGTTCCTTCTTAGAGACTGGTACACAGGAGTGTTTCCTCCTGCAACCTCTAATCACTTTTCATAGTTAGTAAAACATCTCTGAAACAAAGATCCTTCAGTTGCAGATTTCTCCTTGGATTTTTGGTTAGTACTTGCTCTGAGTGTAGAGCCCCTTGCTTCCACTTGTTTTGCAAGGTTACAGCAACTACATTTTTGCTCCTGAATGTCCCCAGATATGCTCTTAAATGGAAAATAGAAGAAGATGAATGGTGGGGAGAAGGAAGTGGGTGAGCGGTTTGGAGGGAGGGGGGGAGGATATGGGGGCATTCAAAAACACACCTGATGTGCTCGGCAGATGAGATCCAAGTCATGTTTCTGGAGGAAGTCTGAGACTGTGTCTGGACCAAATGTGAAGGAAACACCTCGGTCATTTTCTCCCCAACCTGCGACTTCTTTATCAGGGTCTGCCCATAGCAGGTCACACAATAGTCCAACATCTGGTACATCAGTTGGCCGGGCAATTTTCTTAATCTGGTCCAAGTTCTTGAGATCAGGAGAAAGGCCCCCATGCATACACAGAATCTTCTCATCAATCAGAGCAGCCACAGGCAAACAGTTGAAGCAATCTGTAAAAGTCTTCCACAAGCGGATGTTGAACCGACGCTTACACTCATCGTAGAATCCATATATCCGGTTGATTGAGGCACATTCATGGTTACCCCTCAATAAGAAGAAGTTTTCAGGGTACTTGATCTTATATGAGAGGAGAAGGCAAATGGTTTCTAGACTCTGTTTCCCACGATCCACATAGTCCCCTAAAAACAAATAATTTGCTTCTGGAGGAAAGCCACCATACTCAAATAGCCTCAACAGGTCTGAATACTGCCCATGGATGTCACCTGCAAATTCACACCCGCAAATTCTCTCAAACTTGTTTGTAACATGGTAGATCAATTCAATTCAAAATGGCCAATACACCCAATTCAATGCTCATATGCAACATGTCTGGCATTGCTTCTTAATGACAATGAGACAGAAACCCTGCAATCTCACATGTTTAGAAATTAGGGCAAAAATCTTTATTTTCTCACAATGCATATATATCCAGTTTCCCCAAATTTTCTGTCCCTCAGCACAAGAATCAAAAGAAGCTGACAGGTCACAGACTACAAGAAAGCCAATGCTGTGCTTCAAACCATGCAACAACTACCACCTGTTTGCACAACCATATAAACAGTGTAATGTCCTAATGCAATCCTCCGTGAGCTGCTGGTAAATGAACAAAATTTGAGGCGGCCAGTAACTGCTGAATGAAATACAGCAGATATACCAAAAAAACTACGTCGGCACAACATTCACGAGAATGATCAGCGGATAATATCCTCTACGGCCATGGATAAATGCTCCTAAGGCCTTTCTGACCATTTCCCGAAAGTTGCTTCAAGCGTATTGAGTGAAAAGACGAGACGTAAAAGAGGGAAAAAAAGAAAGGACAAAACCAGGGACAAAACCTTCGTCCTGAATGCTTGCCGAGCGGGAGGGGAAGGGGATAACCTACCACAGATCTTGATCGGAGCTTCAAGCTCGAGGAGATTCGGCTGGGCAAGGAAGATGTCCTTAGATGCTAGACATAGCTGCCGAATCTCCGCCTCCGACAGCTGGACCTGCTTCCCGGGTCTGGCGCTCCGCACATCAAGCAGCCTAAGTATGATGTCGTCCAGAGTCGTACTATCCATCCCTGCTTCTCCTCCCCCTCCCCTCGCTCCCGGTTGGCGTCTCGTTCTCCGTCCCTTCCCTCCTCTCGATGCTCTCCGGGTTCCTCCCCTCAACTACAACGAATCCGTTTCGCCGATTGTTTTCACAAACCGGAAAAACCAGTACGAAGAAGAAGAAGAACCAGAAGCAGCAGAAGAAGCAGAATAAAACATAGATGTTGCTTGGGGTAAGACGAACACAAAATAAAAATGGCACACAGAACTGGCCACAGTGGGCAGCTAGGGTTGACAAAACGCTCCTCGGTACAGGACGGCGGTAAACCGCGCAAGAGCAGAAAGATTCAAGAAAGGAGCAAAACCGGATAGGCCAACCAAGAAGAAGAGGAAAGAGAGATCGCGACAGCAGGCCTTACAAGAATACAACGCCGACGAAGAAGAAGAAGGGACAACGAGAGCGCGCCACCGAAAGCAACAAGCAAAAAACGAGCAAACAATCAAAGCCGCAGAAGGGACAGTAGGAGCAGCTCAAACAAACGGCCTCTGGCACCCAAAATCTACCAATTTGCTAGATTCCATCTACTCGTCCACGTCCTCCTAAATCTACTACTTACCAGCTTATCACATTCTGTATCTAGCATTTGAGTGGATTGTACAAGATCTCCAGAAGGATCTAAATAACCTAACCTAATTAATCAGTTACGTAGTTCATTATCATTTCCCAATCATGGTTGGGACTAGGAACTTGGGTTGGTTGGTTGGTTGGTTAGTTTTTGCTGTGTTTTTTTTGAAAAAACTTGATGATGGGTCAATGAAAGTGGCTCCTTCCAAATAATAATATAACTTGTTTTTTTTTTTTTTTTTTTTTTTTTGGGGGGGGGGGGGGGGGGGGTGCACTCCCCCTAACTAATTAATAGAAGCAACAATAGTTAGGTTCCTCACAATTTGCCTACAAAAATTGCACCTAAACATGGGCCGGCTGGCCTTGAGGATATGTACTAAAGAAACTTCTTTGTTGTTGTAGTAGGAGGGGTGGTGGTAGTGGTGTTGGTGGTAGACCACCAAATCATGTAACTCCTTCCTTCTTTTCCCCCTTTCCTTTTTTAGTTTTGGGTTTTGCCTTTTGTGAGATTATGGGGCCTCCAATGGATCAAGGTAACTTCATCAAGTTGACATTGTAAGAAAATCCCGAATCTAAATTCTATTTCTACCAATGTGAAGAATCACCATGATTGTTGCATGTATAGACTTGAAGATATGTATTGTAGTAGTATGGACCCTAAAGCAAGGCCCGATGAAAGGGGGATTCCCAAAAGTAAGGGCATGCCATGATGCAATAGCCAAGTGCATTTGCCCCTAAATTTCCAAATTTCCCATAGTTGGGAACACCCTTTTAGGGAAGCCATGCATTAACAAGTGCAATGAATTAAATGTGTCATAGGGCTTGATGTTACTACAAGGCAAGTGCTTGGGCGTCAACTTGAAAGTATTTTTTGAATATGTTTGACAATAGACTATACCCAAGTTATGATCAATGTGTTAATTAAGTTTGATATTAAATAATTTTCGAATAAAAAGGATGGTTGGAGTACATTCTACTAAGGAGGAATGTTAGAAAATGAAGAAAAAACTTGAAGGAATCACAAATAATAACCAAAGGCAGAATCTACTACAAAAGAAGGTAATAATTGAAAGATATTCATGATAATAAAATGTAAAGAACCCCATGCGAGTTGGAAAAAATGAGGAAGAGAAGAAGGAAAAACAATTCTTGCAAAAGTTGAAAAGCATCTTTGTCCATGGCCTTGGACAAAAGTATCATGAAATCATCATCATGACCAAAGTGTTGGCCTTAAATTGTTGAAGTAGATTTAAGTCACTTCTATTCCTATGGTTCATTGTGATTTTTTGCAAGCCCACACATTCAAAGCATCAAGACCATCATGTAATGTGCATCATGCAACATTTCAAACTTAATAATGCAACTGCCAAAGCTTGTGCAATGACTTCTAAAGCTTGATGTAGTAATACTCTATCAACACTTGACAATATAATACATGTTCATGGCAACCTTCAAAGCTTAATGTTGCTTGCAATGATTGAAACAATTTTTGAACCCAACATCATTGTGTTCTTCTTATGCTTGATAATGCATTACACATTTGCATAGACCTTCAAAGCATGGAGACACTTGCAATGCCTCCAGAGCTCAAGTTCTTGAGATTTTTGTGATTGTTAATGACATCTAGTCTTGCTACATTTGTTTTGTCTAATCAATTCATGACTTAGAAAGATGTTTTGGTATGTTTCAATATAGATTAACAATAATTCATGATGGCTTTTGTAATTTTATATGACATGATCAACATTTGATTCATTGATGCAAGGGACAAATGAGCTTGAAAACAATGAAAGTTATTTTAACTTAACATCAAATTTGATTGAACATCTTGAATGGGCATTGAAGTGTGCAAATTTGTATTGAATTTTTTATTGAAATGTAATATTTCAATTGAAATAAATATTGTGAATTAAAATGAAAACTTGAGAATCTTCTACTAAAAGTTTGATCTTTTCATTTCCATGATCAATATGAAGAGGGGATTGGGTTGAAAGATTTTGAATTTGGTGTCTACCAAAATGTTGATGTTTTGGTCAATGGTATGATGGTATGATGTCGACAAGGCTTGTTCATGAGCACTATGAAGTGATGTAAATTACCATATTGTCTTTGACTTTAGAGGGGAAAGTTTAATCAAGGTGAAATAATCAAAGTGTGAAAAGGTTGGGTGAATGGTTCATGTTAATTTTGTTTTGCCTTCAAAGTTTGTGTGCAACAATAAATGTGTTCATAATTTTTTATGTTTTTTTTAGATATGTAAAAACATGGATTTTTGCACATATTTAATTTTCATTGCAATAAGGGGCATTGCAAATAAGGGCAAACCCATCCTTTGATGATACCATTAAGAACCACCTCAAGGAATTTCTTAAGGAACCAAAAGTGGCCAAATCATTTTCTTGTGCCCTTTCCTTTAAATGTTTTCACAACTATAATTTTTTCCCTCATTTTTATTCATTGCATGCTTTAACATATGGCTTGAAATTTATTTTGGAATAAGAGAAATGGAAATTGTTCAAATTTTGTATTCCTAATAGAGGTGGCCCTTTTAGGAATCAATAACTTTAATTTTGAAAATTCACAACTAAATTAGACTTATTCAATTAGTTGCCTAAAAAAAGTTTAAAAATAAAATGACTTCAAAATTACCTTAGGAAAAAAATTCTCAAATCATGTTTTAAATTTGTGTTGTTAACTAAAAAGTTCAAGGAATGGTAGTTATGTTCCCAAAACTTTATTTAAATGCAATGATTAATAATATCAAAATACACAATATATTTAATATTATAGAAATTTGAACATGTATGGAATATAATAAATTTATTCATTAAAAATTACAAAAATATTCATTAAAATGTTCCCACTGAATTTTCAAAGTCTAATGAGTCCAAGAAAATCAAAGTGTGACATTTGTAATGTTACCACCTAAGGATGGGTTTGCCCACAATGCCAAGGTACATTGGTTGTGACAAATTTTTAACCACCATCATGGAACATCTTTCAATATTAACAAAAAATGTTCAATAAAATTAAAAAATGATTGGTTTGCATTTTGTTTATAAATATCAAATACCTTCATTAATGCATGATGTTTCTAATTCATTAAATGCAACAATAAACCCGTATAGACCATAATGGTCTTGCTCACATCATGTTTTATACTACCCATTATGTCCCTTGGCTTGAGTTATTGCCATGTTGTCACTTATAACCCAAACAAATGATTAAACAAAAGTATTTTACACTCCCCCAAAAGCTTGTCACAAGTTATCAAAGTAAAATTTCCAATGTGCAATGCATTGTAAAAAAATTGCATAAGTTTCAAGCACATTTCTTAACTTTTCACATTGAAACAAGAAAGGCATATGAAAACTTTGAGATGGGATTAGGACAAGCTCCTGAAGGTGAACTCATAGACACATGAAAATTCACAAATTGAAAGAAAAAGACCAAATAGTGCATTTAAAGTGAAACCAAATTGATGCATAAATAAACCATGAATAGGTTCACATTCACAAGACTCACCACACCTTAAACCCACTATCTTCCATATACTATACTTTGTAGCTCTTTACAGAAACTACATTGAAATGATATTTTTCTTAGGACTCCCACACATGTGTCTCATAAATTACCAAATTATGAGTTTTTTCACTTTTGGAGAGTCATAGTTTTAACATTTCACTTTTATTCAAGACTTATCAAAAGAAAAGTTATAGCCTTTGAAAAGATCTTTATAACTACATATCAAACTTCTCAATCAAAGTTGATTTGACCTTTCCATTGGATGATTTAATGGTCAGTCTTAAACCATTTTGACAATTTGAATATTAACCCTTTGTATTGGGAATGGGTCACTTCAATTTAATGTTTTCCAATAAATTTTCAATGGTTTTAAAGAGGGCCTAATTTGGACAAAGATTGGGACACCTTATGATTCCCAACTTGCAAAGTGGGAGTTCAACTTGGGAATATTTTAATGTGTTTTCATTCATAGGTGGACTCATTCCAAGTCTTGGTTTTTTGTTTAAGTTGATCCATTTGCAAACATTAAAATCCTTTCATCCTGATAAAAACATTTGTGTTGCCCATCCCAAACATAAGCATTATGCCAAAACATTTTTTTAATGTTGCATAAATGATTAGATTTGTAATCATTTATGCCATATACGATTACATGATTATATAGTCAAATTAGACACATTTTTACTAATGTTAGGCATGTTTCGTTTTTTAGCTAGATTTAGGCCCATTTTTAATAAACAAAGGGCAAAATGGTCCTTGGTTTGTACCATTAAAAATCACCTTAAGGAATTCCTGGAGTGGTAAAACTAATCAAATAATATTCTTGACCCCTTTCCTTTAAATTTTTTTACAATTATTATTTTTTCTCATCTTTATCCATTGTATGCCAAAATAAATGGCCTAAAGTATTTATTCAAATAAAAAAGATTGAAATCACTAAAAAATCATTTTCCTAATGGCAATGGCCCTTTTTGAAATCACATTCTTAAAATTTAAAAATTCATACTAAATTACTTTGTTTTAAACCAAGTAAAATGCCATCAAAGATACCTTAAAACAATTATTTCCTAAGAAAAAAACCAAAACATGTTTCACATTTGTGTTTTTAACAAAACATTTAATAAAAAAACAAACACATTAAATTTTTAATTTATTTTTTAATATAATGATTAGGAACATCAAAATAACAAAATATTTTTTAATATCATTAAAGTTTCAAACTCTATAAAAGTTAGTAAATATACTGAAAAAAATTAATAAATCTTTTTGTTTAAGTGTTTCTTACATGTTGTAAAAGTTTGATGGGTTTAATAAATTTAAAGTGTGATGTTCTTAGTGGTACTACCCAAGAATATTTTTCCGTACAAAATATGTTTTACATCTTTTAATATTATGTTTTATTGAAAACCCTTCCTCCTATTTTTATGCATTTCATAATTGTTTTAAATGCATGACATTCATGTTTAGACAACATGAACCTATGAAAAATTTGATGTGAATTGATTATAATTTCCAAAGCACGGTCCAAAAAACTTTCTAATGGAATTTTAAGGGTCATTTATAATCCTTATGTGAACCCTTGTAAAAGAATTTAAATCACTTTTAATTACCATATAAACAACCTTTGTTAGATTTCAATGATTTATAGATCTTTATAATAAATCACAAGTATTGTTTTGAAAAAATAATATAACTTTTCAATATGTAAGTAAATAATTTAAAAACTAGTGTTGTGTAATTCTTTGATTTTTTAGGGTTTATTAATTGTTGTTTGATTTTTTAAATATTAAATTTAAAAAAAATATTGGTTCTTATTCTTTGAAAAAAATTAGAATTGAGGAACCATCAATTTTGGTTATTTCAAATTTAACCTTAACAAACTAATAGTTTTCAATGAAAAAAATAACAAATATTTGATATTTTTTGGGTTGGTTTTTTTTTTTAAAAATCCATCTTTTTGAAAATTATTTATATATGTTAAAATTAATCATTTTGAATATTTTGAAAACCTTCAAGTAAATGGTTATACACCTAACTTAATAACTAATGAGTATTTGCCTTTCATTTTAAAAAAAACCCAAAATTGGTTTAGATTAGGTTTTTTCTTGGTGAAATTTTGCAAAATGAAGTTTTTTTTTTTCAAAGTAGTGAAAATTTTGTGTTCTTTCAAAAAATTTAATTTTAGAATTTAAATATAAAAATAAAAATTCAATAAATCCTATTATAAGTTCTAGTATGTAGCCAAAAATATAGAAGTCCGCACTAATTTTGGTTTTTCATATTTGGGTGAAAGTCCTTTATGGTGTACCACCAAGGATGAAAAGGGCCTAATCCTTATTGTAATTTTTTTCCCTTATATTTTGATCCTCGTCAAAACTAATAACTCAAAAAATGTCAATTTTTTCATAAGTACCATATTTTAGACCATTACAATTTTAGAATCCATCATAATCATCTATAAATATGTGTTTACATAGTAGAAAGGACTAGGTGAAAAATACAAAAAAAGGTGATACTATGTCATGATTTTGGTACACTTAAAAAAATTTGAACCCATTTTATGGATGATTGCCATTTTAGTTACATCACAAAATTGAAAAAAAAACCTTAGTTTAAATTATATCCCTAATAAAACCTTCCCTTTAACAACCTTTGTAATTTTAAGGTTTTGCAAAACATAATTTAATGACACAATAATTTTTTTTTTGTACCCAAACTCAAGGTCATTCAAGATTTGGTGTTAAGTTGTGGTTTTTGTGTGGGATTTTTATGTTTTCATTGTGCAAAAATCAAGGAATAATAAGGAATGTTAGACAAGGAAATGCTTTTGGGTGTTCAACAAATTGTTGTATTGAGGTTTTTGTCTTTTCATTACATAGAGAAGTAATAAATGGTAGGAGAAAACCTCCCACTTTTTTTAACTTTTCATGTTTTGGTTGTGTTGTAAGGTGAGTAGTGGCAAGAAAAAACCCAATGCCAAGTTGAATTTTTCATGTTTTTGTTATGTTGCAAGGTGAGGATGGTAAAAGAAAACCCAAGTTCAAGTTGAAATTTTCTTGTTTTGGTTACAATAGGAAAAAATTCATGTTAATAGCTCTTCATGTTTTTTATTGTGTGGAGGCACTATGGGCATCAAGGAGAAAACCTAACAAGTGTATGCATGTGTGTTGGTGTGTGTGTAATTCTATTCATTTATTTTGTTGTAGGAATTGTGGATCTTTGTGTGTATGGGAACATTGTGGGTTGCTTGCAAGAGAAGTTGATTATATCTAATTCTATTTTTTTTATCATAGGAATGTTACACTTAATTACAATTTGCATAATAATGGTTAAGGGATGGTAGTTACCATCACTAGATGGTAGTATCATTTGATGGCAAAACAACAATAATTTTTTATAAAAATGAAAGTGTTTTATAATAGTATTATCATCAGTGTGTGAATTACCTTCACATGACATAATAACTATAAAATAATTATGGGGAGGATTTTTAATAAAAGAATACTTGTTAATGAAAATAATCTTTTAGTCTAATTCAGTTAAAAGGGCATCCAAGTAATTGCTTAGTTATTAATGGTGAATATTTATTTATTGTCTTTTATTTATTAGGGTTGAAGCTAGTTACGTTAATTTATCCATGTAAAAAGTGGATAATGGACAAATGACTTATTTTAACTAGGATTTGTGAAGGAGATTAGGATAAGGTGAGGAAATCTAAAAGAAAAAAGAAACCCGTATGTGGTAGGGAATCAATTTTGGTTCGTTATTATCTCTTGAGCACATTCAATTGTCTCATTCTTACTTTTTTCATTCTATCATTATGTGTGTGTGATTCTAAGAAAATTAATGTGTGTGAAATGGAAAAAAGTTGTACTTGTGTGAAAAAGAAATGCAAACAATTGAGTATGGTTGAAGGTCAACTTGTGATCAATATCTTTTTCAATGTGTTTTTCCTTGATTTTTTAGATGTAATGAAAGTAATCTTTTTTAGTTGATATAAACTACTACTTTCTTTAGTTTGGTTTTTATTTTCTTTTACTATATATATATATATGGTACTATCTACAATATTAAGAAGGTAGGTTTGTTGTAGGACAATAGTTGCTTCTAAAACACAACAATTGAAGGTAGTTATTGATTTGTTAAGTTGTAGAAGGTAGGCATTAGCTATGAGAGGTCTACATGTAGATGTGGGTCTTTTTCAAATCTACAAAGGATGATAGTTATTACAGTGGTTAGAAAGGGGAGGTAGTGGTTATAGAGGGGTACACATGGTTGCAATCATTTTATAGGTATGCTGGAAGATGGTAGCCATATCATGATGGTAGGTAGATAGAAAATAGCCCCTACTTTCAAGTTTTTCCTTAAATTTTCTTTTAAAAAATAAAATTAGGTAGCCCTTTCCTTGATGGTAATTAGGTTGTTGGTTTTGTAGTCTTACAACTATCCTTTAAAAACTTTCAAAGGGGCATTTCCTTTCACAATAAACAACAAAGACCACCTTAAAAAATGGACAATAGTTGCAGTGCAAAGATGCCTTCATTTACAACTACCATTTTAGCAATAATGTTTACTTTGGTAGACCACCAAGTCATAATTGAAAAAGTTATTGATTAACATCAATTTTTTCTTTAATACTAACCCATTCTTGGTTACATTACAATCAAAATAATTGATGATATGTATGTAATACCATGGTAATATGTTGAGTTCATTTTATTGGATTAAAATTTGAAACACCCACCTTGTTGGTTTATTTTTATTCTTTGGGTCATGTCTTAGGTTCCAAAATAGTCATTGTTTGTTGCCTCATTCATTTGACATTGTGTGTGTTTTCAATTTCATAAAAATTTCAAAACATGGAAATTATCCATTAGGGTTATGTTTAAAGTCATTTAACTCTACATAGAAATAATCTTTGTGCAAGTGTAAATAATGGACTTATTTACAATTCATGTAAGTGTAAACCAATGTTAGGGCCATTCTCATCTTGGTTTTCAATCCAATTCTTAGATTGAAAACCACCATGTATCGCATTTGGTGAGAATCGGGTTGAAAATCAACCCCTAGGTTCTCCCAAAAGTAAGAATTAATTTCAATGATTTAAAAATAATAATTGAGACTTGGATTCCCATATGGGCTAAACTCAGGTTTGATTCTTAACCCAATAGGTAGTAGAGTTTTCCATAAAGTAAAGAAAAAAATTATAAAATCATAAAAAAGATGAGATTTAAAAAACCCAATGAAAAAATACAATGGACTTAAATGGAGCTCAATGGGAATTCAGATTCTAAATTTCATCATGTCTATCTTTTCTTGATTGCCTTCAACTAATCAGTATTGTTCATTGGCTATGCTAGTTGTATTATAGGTATAAATGTTTTCGAACCACGTGTATTAAATCTTAAGTTTCAACATTTTATACCCATATTTAAGAAAATTTCATTATTTTACAACAATGAGCTTAGAGCTTGAATGAGGGTCAAGGGATGAAAGAAGGGCCTCAAACAATGTCAAAGCAGAGTCACTTTTATGGAAAACTTTAATAGTAAGGATTTCATTTGTTTAATTTTTTATTTTTATGATTTAAATTTTTTTTGAGAACCGGATTTGTGAGAATTGGTTTTGAAAATCATCTATTTTCAAATGAATGAAATTTGAATACCTTGAGAACCAAATTATAATATATTTTAAAATATGGAAAATTGGGTTGGTTCTATCCATCATTGATTTTTAAAAAAAATCAAGAATTGATTCGATTTTCACATAGAAGCATAAAAAACTGAAATCAACGGTTCTCGAAAAAAAGTGAGAACTACCCAACATTGGTGTAAACTTCTCATTCACATTCATGGAAATGTAACCGTAAAATTATGTAAATCCATTTTAAGTTGTGTAAATCCATGCAAATGTCAATGTAAACCCTTTGTGCAAAGTTGTGCAAGTCAATTTTAAAAATAAAATAAATCATGCACAAAATGTCAAGATGGGGTTTTAAACAACCATGATCATGAATATGGTGATGACAACCATGATAATGAATAAGGTGAGCACAATCATGAACAAGGTGACCGCAAGGAGAGTTGTTCCTTACTATTATTGTGAACAAAAACATGATGATGAAGATGACATGAATGACAAGGTGGCTATTGTTGCCATTGACACAAACACAATGAAAATGATTACAATCATAACAAGGACCTTGACCATGACAATGATAACAAAGACATGAACAAACAAAGATCATGTAAAGTGTAAAACATAAATGAATAGCGCGACCAAAGGCTCTTAGGGTGGAGTTCATTTGAAGTTGCAACATTGAGCCAAGATGATCACAACATGAGTTGTGTTCCACACCTTAAGCTTGTCACATACCATGGAAATTTGAAAACATTCCAAACCTGTAACCATGAAAAACAAAGTAGTCTTTGCAACTGAAAAGAATGGGGTATGAGCTCCCTTGCATTCTTGGAGCTCCAAATGGCAATGATGAGAGCAAAAAGCATAGAGAAAATTTGATGGACTTCTTCTTCAAAACCTAGCTTCATTTACATTTGCCAAAAACATTGGCTCTCGTTGGTTGGCCCAATGATTATGTACATCCTATTGCTTCTTGGATGAAAACTCTTTTGTTCCCCATCAAGTTCCCAAAAATTCTCATCACATTCCTCTTGTTCCAATCAATAACCCATCAATATCCTTTTTGTTCTCACCAAGTTCCCAAACAATTCCCATCAAATTCCTCTTGTTCCTATCAAGTTTCCATCAAATTCCTTTTGTTCCCATCGCTATGGCAGGTGAGCACCGAGGTGAGTGGAGGCCGGCTATGGCGATAACCATTACAGGTTCAAATCGGGCCGTTGGCTTCCCCATAGGTTCTGGACGCATGAAATCTCACCCATCCACTATGTCGTTCGGTCCGGTGACGTTGTAGGGCTCACCGGTTATGTCCCACCGGTTATGTCCCGTAACACAGCTCAAGCAGGCGGTTACAGGAAAAAGTGTTGCCGCTCACACGGCTCGATTTTCTCCCGTAACCAGCCTGCTCTTGCCGATTATGTAGTCCATAGTTGGCTGGAAATTGTGAAATTTGGGGCGTAATTCCTCCACTAAACTTGTTCTGGAGTTTGGTTAGAATCTGCCCTAAAATGGGATCTTTCACGCCCCATAAACGTGGATGGAATAATAAGGACCATTCCAGGTTTTCATCCGTTAAGGGAACACACCCAAATCGTAGTCAGTTTTCCGTCCATAGTCAAAAAGCATCTAACAAGAAGCTTTCGTGCATCTGCGTTCATCCACGTTACAAATTTGTTAACTTAACCATCCATCTGAGCTTTATTTCTAGCAATTATGAGGATGCGATATTTTTCATCCGTTCAGGGAACACACCGGAACTTGTAGTCAATTTTCATCCATTTTCGAAAAGCAATCCAACAACAAGAAGCTGTCGTGCATCCTTTTTCATCCACGGTAATCCGTTACACATCTATCCGAGCTTTATTCTGACCACTATTATCATCCGTTTTGGAAGCGCATCATCGAATGTGGCCGGCGAGATAGAGACTGGAAACCTTGAGTCCGTGTTCTCATCACACCGGAAAGCACACACCGCAGCGTAGGGTGGTACTTCAGATCTGGCGCAGACTCGCAGAAAGATTTTCTCCAACAATTTTGCTGCAAATCGCCAGCAAAAACCACTGAAGGAAGGCGAGGGTTGCAGGATTTTTTCCCCAATTGATTCCAGTGATTTGCAGTGGACAAGAGAACAGAGAGAAGTTGGGAGTGGTTGGTGTCATGGCGACCTCGGTGTACAGGCTACTGTTCCGGCAGAGTATGAAACCTGGGGTTGTCAGAACGGGTAGCTGGAGATGGGCTTCATCTCCCTGCTTTTCGACGTGAGTTCTCATGTTCCACCCATCACCCCTTATTTTGGACGTGTGTTTTTTTTTCCTTAGGGCCGGGGAGGGGTTGTCTATCATGGTTATGGCTCGCCTTTTCGTGGTGTGACTTGACCATGTATGGGAAGTATGGGTAGAAGTTAGACAACAGATTTGAGAAGGAGTCAGTCGGTCACCATTTTGTGCCACAAAAGATTTACGGAGCTCAAATCCCCCTGTGGTGCAAAATACCTTCGCCTAACCTAATAGCTCTTGATCTCAACCCTAATTAGGGTTCGATCTACACAAATTAGATTTGTGAGACTGGTATGACCAGAAATTGAGTGGGAGAATGTTACATAACCTTGTGTGGAATGGGAGAATATGTGTGACTTCTTTTCTCACTCAAGTGTACATGTATCTGAATGGGGTGAATGCAGATCCGTCCAAAGGGATACCACAACTGAGACTGAGCTACCAGTGGTCACCACCAGTGCTGTTGAACCAGGTTTGTAAGATGAAATGCACAGGTTCGCAGATGTGTATTGAGTAAAATGACTGCCCTGGTAGAAATTTTTATGATTGGAATAGTGTTAAGATGTGATTGTGGATGGCAGATGAGGGAGGAGAGGATGCGCTAACACCAGCCAAGGTGGTAGAGATGTTGGACCGCTACATAGTTGGGCAACAGGAAGCTAAACGGGCGGTCGCGGTGGCACTGCGTATGCGCTCCCAGCCTCTTGTCTGACCTGCTTCACAAACTGGTGGGCTTATGGCTGTGTCCTAAGTCCTTATCTACAGCCACACATCTCATCAGTGCTTCACCCCCATCACTCTAGTACACACACTTATGTATCTCTGGGCTCTTCCCTTCTTGAACCATGAGTCAACTCTATCATTCTTGTATGGAATCTTCACTAAGTCTTCATACAACCTTTTTTTGGGTGACGTAAATTTGGATCCAAACAGGTCTGATTGCAGTTGTCAGCCCATCAGATTTGTGTATTTTTTCTGTGGTCATTCAAAATGTGAATAATGGAGAAACTGGTTTGAATTCCAATCTGCAAATCTTTCCTTCTCTCTCTGATTTCCCCAGTTTATATGAATGAAGATGCATGGATTCTCTGCCACTGCAGGAAATAGATGGCGTCGTCATCGGATTCCCGAGGGGCTACGGGAGGAGATTGTGCCAAAAAATATACTCATGATTGGCCCAACTGGTTGTGGGAAAACTGAAATTGCTCGGCGCCTTGCCAAAATAGCATATGCACCTTTTGTCAAGGTATGCCAGCTTGTGTTTGAGCATCATAGAGATTGCACCATGGTATTCAATTGTGTTGTGCTGATTTTGATAGTGGATTTCTCAAAGGTCTGCATGCGTGAAAAGTTCTCAAGATTTGGCACAGAAGTTTCAGAGTTTTGGACTGCCTGTTGGATCCCTCTCTGCAATTTTACCCCTTCACTGTTTCACTTGCACATGGTAACAAGTGGGAGAAAATCTATGGAGGCATTCAGTTCTAGTTGGAGATGCTTTGGGAGACTTGTATACTAACAGTAGTTAGTGGGCCAGGTGGAGGCAACAAAGTTCACTGAAGTAGGCTTCCATGGCCGAGATGTGGACCAGATTATCAGAGATCTAGTTGACAATGCAATTTCTCTGCAACGTCAGAAGGTATCTACTTGGCTTTTTACAGCATGGCATGATTGCTTATTGTAAGATCCTGGTGTAGATTTGTGACAGCTTGTTGGCACTCACAAACTTTGACACTTTGGAAGGAGAGCACTTGGCTGTGCTAGGCCATTTTCCATCCTCATTACTTCCAGCTGGGAGTAGACTTTTGCAAAGTTCTTAGCTATTCTGTGTCTTTCTTCAAGTTGATTACACTCCATGATGTCTGATTGCCGTAATGAGGGCTGCACGGTTTGGTTGTTTTATGACTTCTAGGTCCTTAAAAGGATTTATGGGTTTAGGATTTTTCCTTATTCTGTTATGAATGTGCAGGTGCGAGCAAGGGTGGGAAAGGAGGTAGAGAAAGCTGTGGAGAATCGAATTGTCAACATGGTAGTGGGTCAACAGCGCCCTGCTGAGGTTAGATTTCAGAGTCTTATCACATCAAGTTTTCCTGTGGTGGACTTCCCTGCTGGACTGATGGGTTGGATTTGTAAGCTGTGAGGCATGTATTTTTACTGTATTCAGCTAATCTGTAACCCATTTGTTTGGATTTGTAGAAGTTCAGTGGTATTGGCAAAAGCCCATAATGGGGCTGGGAGATGATCTTTGTGGTGTGGTAGATGATTCATATTTACTTCTTTATGAGCAGGGTGATGCAAATGTAGAAGCACCCCCTGAGAACAAAGAGGAGGTCAGAAAGCTGTATTGTGAAGGTGCACTTGACAATCGGAAGATTCAGATGGATGTGCCAGATGGAAGATCACGTCCTTCTGTTGAGATTATTGGTGGTGGCAGTGGTTTTGCAGTTAATGAGCTTATTCACAGGGTATGTGACTGTAGTGTAGATCTATTTCACGCTTTTATCTTTTTTTTCTTTCACAGCCTGGATCTGATGCTTTGTTATCAATTTATGTGTTGACAAATTGTTTGTGGTGTAGATGGAGAAGGTATTCAGGGCCCAGAAATTGGAGAGGCAGGAGATGACCATTGGAGAGGCAAAACCACTCCTGATAGAGATTGAAATGGAGAAGTATCTGAACTCAGATCAAATAAGCAAGGATGCAATTCAGGTCAAAAGTCCCATACTATCTCTTTGCATGTCATGTTTGTGTTAAAAATTGAACCTAGAACAGTGTTTCTGAACCCGGAACTTTAGAAATGATTCTATCTTCCTGCATGCTCAGAGTTAACCAAAAAGAACTGAGGCTTGAAGACTAAGCTGAAAGCTAGAGGTTTTGGAACCATCCCTGTGCCAAGTTGTGAATAGAGGGTTGTCTTTCTTTTGTGAATCAGTTTTTCTGAAGTTGGGTTGGGGTTGGATGAGCAGTTAGCAGAGTCAGATGGAATTGTGTTCATTGACGAGATTGATAAGATTGTCACAAATCATGAGACAAGACATGGAGCAGATGCAAGCTCTGAAGGTGTACAAAGAGATTTACTGCCAATTATTGAGGGCAGGTAGAACTTCAGTTGGCAATTCACAAAGCTTCTTTAGTGACTCTTGCTCGAGCCTTGCTGCTATTTTCTCTAATTATCTCACTGGGTATGGGTGTTTTATAAGTTTGAAAACCGATTCTTGTGATCTGTTAATCTTATCAGTGGGAATCATTTCTGACGTCTGGGCTGTCATGTCTCTCCTGTCAGTATGTTACAAACAGGCATGACTCCTGTGCTATGCATTCTGCCTTCTGCTTTAGACAACCAAGTGCTTTTATGGCATTAATCACTCACCTGCTTTCCAGCAAATGAACTAGCACATCTTTGAAGGATATGTTAAGAGCTTTGCTGGAGCTGACAGAATGGTTACCTTCAAAGTGTCAGTGTGGAGTTTTCTCTGCACTCACACAGATATTTCTATGTGGGTTGTAGGTCACAGAAAGGTCATGTAATGTCCCTGCACTCTGTATTTCCATCTTGTTATGTGGGATTTACATAATGATTTGCATTGCAAAATGATGGGTGGTGGGGATGGGATGATGCAGTATAGTGTCAACCAAGTATGGTAATGTGAACACGGATCATATCCTTTTCATTTGCAGTGGTGCCTTCCATTCGTGTAAACCTAGTGACATGTTGGCGGAGTTGCAAGGGCGCTTGCCAATTCGTGTTGAGCTCAAAGGCCTCACTCGTGAGGTACAGCAACCCAATTTGCAGATTTACACAAGTCATGGTGTTGTTATCATGGACATAGACTTGTGTTCACTGCTAAACTCAACTGCGGTCAACTTCAAGCCTATATTCATCTCTGGAATGTGTGGGGCTGACGGTGCAGGACCTTTATCGGATATTGACGGAGCCTGAGACAAATATGATTAAGCAGCAACAATTGCTGATGAAAACAGAAGATATAGACTTAGTATTTACAAGTGAAGCAATTCATGAGCTGGCTGCTGTTGCTGCTGAGGTACAGACAGGGTGTCACCCCAAATTTCTCTTTCTCTTCTTGTCAGGATATGGTGTGGAGAGATTGCCAGAGATTGATGAGAGTTTGTATGTAATTGAACAGGTGAACAGGTCAGTTGACAACATTGGTGCCAGAAGGTTGCATACGGTACATGCTCATGCTTTCATTCTCAAATCATTTCCTTTGTATTCTAGGGTACCTGGGGTTGGTATATGGATGATGTGTTTTATATGCAGGAAGTGAGAAGTTTCAGGTGTGGAGCTTACTTCTTGCAGGTTCTTGAGAGGGTCGTGGAGGATATAAGCTTTCATGCCCCTGAGAGGGCAGGTGACACTTACACTGTTGATAAAGAGGTCAGTTATGTGGTATTTATCTGGCCTCTTTTGCATGTTTTGTGGTATTTGTCTATCTTCAGTTCTCAAAGTGGATTGCTGAAATTACTGCCTACTGATGTTGTTAGTTGTGACCATGCTTTGGAGAGTTGGCTACAGGCAAGCATTGTCTGTCATGTAGCAGGGAATGCTAATTAGCTCATTGATGCATTATTCTTTGTGGTGGCAGAAAGTGAGGCAATCTGTGGGAGATCTTCTTCACAAAACTGATCTTTCAAGGTTTGTCCTATGAGGCGGTTGATGAATTGACCATAGGCTCCATTAGGGTTTCCTTATTTATGAGGAGCAGCAGCTATTACAATGAAAAAAGGAACCTGCTCATTGCTGCCCATGTCACTGATCAAAGTGCCTTGGTTACTTGATGAATTGACAAGAATATGCAAGGCAGTCGAGAGTTCCTTCTGATGCAACCAGCTTCCTTGCTGTATTTTTACTCCTTTCAACATAAGTCAGCATTTGGACAGTAGGTTTCTAGAATGGATGACAAATCTGGAGAGATCTCTCTCTCTCTCTCTGGTAAGATGTCTAATGAGGCTCTTGATTCACAAATGGTTAAGCTCGATATGATGCACTCTCGACAGTATTGAAATGTGACTGCATAGAATAGGTTTGTAGATTGCAGCAGCAACAGTTTCTCTGTCATGAGCTTGTGTTTGACAAAAGGAGTGCTTGCAGTGCGATCTCATGCCCTGATTAATGAGACCAAGTAACAAAGGCTGCTGCTATGCTATGGTGCTATGCATATTTCTAGAAGTCCATGGAATTTGATGATGTGAAGGTTGAGAGAGTTCAGAGGAAGATGGAACCAAATTATAGCTATAAGAGACATCAAGGATGCTGGCACTTTTGGCTTTTTCTGATTGGAACCAATTTGTAGCAAGTGCAGAAGATTATGTTTTGAAAGCTCCCAGTTCTTTGAGTCTTTTTGAAAAAACTGGAACTGGAGGTTCTTCAATTCCCAAAAAAAAAAAAAAAAACTGGAACTGGATGATATAAAAAAAAATCAGATAATTTCCAGTCGCTGGTCACAACATATCCTCTCCTCACGCCTTTTGAATATTTTGGAACTTACAGGTTGGCCCTTGTGTTCACCCTACAAATCCTGTAGTTGAGGCCACGGTGGCAGGAGACATGGGTGAGCCCAAAGACAAACACTGATATTAGTGAATCCCAAGCCAATCATCAATATGTTTTCACTTCTGAAGTTGCAACATGGTCGGCCCAACATGATTCGAATTTTGACCATGCACCAATTGGTCAATATTTACAACATTAAACATTTTCATCCCCAAGTAAAGATTGGTTACAATGGTAGCTTCCATGAGCCATCTTTTACCCCTATTCAAATTTTGTCCACACAAGTTGTTTGAGGGAAGAAGCTAGTGGTACAAACAACAATGGCTTTCATAAGTGAGCAAGATTATGATCAACTACATATCGATGATGGCATCTACATACCGATGATGGCATTGTAGATATTGAAGGACAATGTGTGACCAATTGGATTGTGACAAAAATTTACTCAACATAGAATATTATCACAACTTTGCTTGGGACAAACATTTTAAAGGCGGTTGTAATTACAATCAAATGAACCAATGGTAACAAAGGATTCAAGCACAAATGAGCCTTTTGTGATCATTTTGATTTTTTCATAAAAAGGAAAATTATTATTATTATTTTTTTGCAACATGTTTTTTCAAATGTTTATAATTCCTCAAATAAATACATGATTTGTGTTAATTATTTAAAAATAAATATAATTTTGAATTTTTTTAATCAAATTTATGTTTTGTTTTAAAAATTGATAATAATTTTAAATTATGTTAAAAATATACTAACTATTTAAACTTTTGTATCACAAGTCACAACTTTGTTCATATGTCATACACATTATGATCCATTTACATTTGTAAAATGATGTCGCAACCCTAGCCTTGGGCTTGCGACCAAGGCAAAAGGGGCTTGCAAGGGTGCAGGTTAAGACTAAGCCCGGGAGTCACATTCTCATGCCCTTGGGAGTGCAAAAGAGTGTGAGGGAAAGAACCCTCACACTCCCAAGTGAACTCCCATGTTGGGAGTTAGAGTCCCGATGGACTCCCGAATGTTCAAAGAGTGATTGCAAAAGTGAAAACCCAATGGCTTGAAAAGTTTTTTATATCATTGGAAAGATATTGAAACATAGATGTCTAAAATGGGTTCACATCACTCATTTGGACATCTGAAACACAAGTTATGGCCAAAAAAAAGGTCGGAGTCAAATTGATGATTTGACTCCCAACCACTAAAAGTCAAGAATTGACCTGATTTCCTTGCGTGTAGGTGGTGTGCCACATACCGTTGGAAAGCTCTCGACTAGGGCTACAACTATGTTTCAGACCTCATTTTGATCAGAGGTCTACACACAAAGTTATGGGGCTCCAAAGTCGTGGGAGTCCCAACTTTGGCAATTTCGGAACTCCCACTTTGGAGTCCTGGGACAAAAAAACCATTTGGATGTGGGCCTCGTGAAGAGGCACATAGTATAGTATAAGGGGGAAGGTGGTGGTTTCCCCCAAGTCTGGGCCGTGGTGAGTCTTGTGAGTCCAAGTTGCCCGTGGTTCGTCTTAGAACCAAAAGTGCTCCAACTATGCACTAACCACCTTGTGTTGGTCTTGTGCAGGTCCGTATGAGTAGTTGATGTTTGTCATTCTTCCTAGTCCCATCCTGGAGTTCCAGCACACCCCTCTACCCCTCAAAATGCTATGAGCTAGGGAGCGTGCCTCGCCTCCTTGCTCTTCCACTATTTTCCGTTTGGATTCACATTTGAATCCATCAAGGAGCCTGGGGGTGTGTCAAATGATTATTGGATTTCAACAATTTGAAATTATATTTTTGAATTAAAAAAAATTTCAAGTATCACAATTTTAAAATTATGAGTGTTTTTCAAATGTGGATGGTAGGTTATCATCATTTCAATTTTTTTCCCAGTGAAAATTTTTTTATCCAAAAAATCTTTAACCTAGTGCTTTATAAAATTTATTTTTTTGGTGTTAAATTTCAAAAGTTTTTCATTAAAAAATAAAATAAATTTATTAAATTAAATAATCATTTTTTGAGAATTTCAACATTCATATAAATCATTTAACACAAATTTCCTTGACATTAAAGTGACATTATAGAAATATGTGTGATTAAATTTGTTGTCCAACATGGCTTTTGGCTCATTTGAATATGATCACACCTAGGTGGAAAAACAGTGCAATGGAGATGATGACAATGACACTGACATTAATGATGATGTTGGAGAGGCCCTAAATGACAATGACTACCATGAACCACAACCCAAAAATATTGACCTCGTAATTAGTCATCCTTCCACGTCTAGAATCATTATGGCATCAAAATCTCACATTATTCAAGGGGGCTAACCATTTGGCATTAAACAATACACATAAATTAATTCATTTGCATATGATCCATATGAGGGTTTGTACATATCTTGTCTAAACTATAAGCTTTTGTGTAAATAAATTTGTAGCCATTTGATTTTGGATTTGGTGCTCATCATAAATTTGCCATATGTTTAAACTATTGTAAAGTTGTAATATGTATTATAATATGTGTGCAATTATGAGTTTCCCAATCACATTGGAAATTGTAATTTGTCATTCAAAAGTTCAAAGCAAATGAAAAATAATCATTTAAAAATTATGTACAACTTTACAAATAATTGCAATTTGCAAAAAAATACATCATTTGGCCATCCAATTTGTTTCCCCATTGTGTACCATTAAATGTTCATAAATATTAGATGTACAACATCTTGGTTAAGACTTTTGTTAGATCTTCTTAAATCCTCACCCTAAATTTTTAGTCTTAAGGATTATTGATTCACTTATAACTACTTTCCCCAAAATTTGTTTGGCAAATTGATTATCCATTGGCAAATCCACAACCCAATGGGTATCCCTTGCAAAATTGCATTCAACCCAGTAAGACTATTTATTTCATCAAGTATTGTGATCATATTTTAGCTAGGAGTGCAAATGCTCTATCAAACTTCAAAGTGTTGTCCATTGTTGGTTTCTTTTATCATTAAATTCAATTGGACTTCTCCATTGAATTATGCTAGATTGACCACCTATTTGACTACATCACCCATGGAGTTGTAGCAAATGTTGTGTGAGTTATGACCAAATTCAAGTATATTGGTCCTTGGGCTAAACCACCCCCAAGATATTTGGTAAAACCAATTGCATCTCAAATCAATTGCCCTAATGAATAGGGCTTTGCACACCTTTTGAATCATGGATTCATCGTATTTCCATTCATCATATTGACTCCCCCATGTAATAAATGGCATGCCCACCTATCAAATGCATGTCATGTTTGCACCCTAAGCTTGTGACCGATTAGGGACATTATATTAATTTTATTCCCAATGTTCAGGTGTGGCAACTTGAAGGTTAAATTATCATATAAGTGTTAATGGAATGGGGCCCTACATAGTGGACATCTTTTCCTTTCCACCATTAGCATTATTAAACATTGCAAATGGTATATGTGTTGGCAAGTGCCCGACTGCCACACTCCTTGTCCAAATGGGTTGTAATAAATAAGACATTGGTCCCCATTTTTAGTGAAGTTATGAGCATGTGACCACAAGAGTACCCTTGTTTTTTTAAAAACTTGGGTGATATATTCCCAATCTAGAATGGGGTATATTGGCCAATCCATGCTTCTAGTATCTTATAACTTCGATAAGCTATTGGGAAAGTTCATTTCAAAAACCTTGGGCCATGATTGTGTGATCAAAATCTCCAATTATCATGGTATTCCACTTGGATGCGTATTAGCTTTGCTTCCATTTGTGTAGTTTGAGATGCACCCAAAATACATGCAAGTTGTTTCTTCATGTCAATCAAAGTTTGATTATAGTGTTTGACATCTTCCATAGAATTTAAGCATTTTTTTAAGCCTCCTTTGCCTTTGTTTCTATTTTTGGTAATGCTTCTTGTTTAAGGGAGACTCTTGTTCTAACATTTCAACATTTTTTTGTGTCCCAACTAATTGGTCATGCAACACATTGTGTTCCATTACTACCTCATTAAGTTAAACATGCATTGAAGCCATTTTTGGCAGCGTTCAACAACATAGTTTGCAATTTTGACTTTAAGTTTACCTTTTCAAAATATTGAATTGACCTCAATGTGCTTGCCCCTTTTACATGTGCCCCTTGTTGCATTCTTATTTTAGATGGATCAAATAATGCCATTTGAACAACAACACCCAAATTTGCCTCCATTTGCTTTTGGTACACAATGTTTCCATCCATGGCCTCATTCGTGTTTAAGCTTTCATGGGGGGAGTTTGCTCCCATGGGCATTGTATAAGTTGATCAACAACCCTGAGAATTATATTTCAGAAGATGGATGGTTCCCTAATCATTGTTGATTGGGTTATAATTGATATTTGTGGTACTTTTTGAAAAGGAACTTGGGGATGTGGTGGAACAACTAAGGGATGTGCTTGAACTACTTCTGCTTAATACAAAGGCACATTGTTCCTTCGACCACCTAGAATAGTCCTTTAGTTGACCTAAACCCCAAGCACCACCTCTGCATGCACCATTCATGCTATCGCAACCCCACTTTGAGGGAAATGTGAGGTTGCCATTCACATTCTTGAAAATGGGACTTGGAAGTTTTTCGGGAGTCCCAAAAATTCAGAAATCGATTGTAGGGGTCATAAAACCTCTCATTTAGGATACCCTTGGAAAGGTTTTGAAGTGTAGATGTCCAAAATGGCCTCGCATGAGCCAATTGGACATTTGCAACATAAGTTATGGTTGAAAGAAGGGCCGGGAGCCAAACTGGCAGTTTGATTCCCGACCACTAAAAGTTGGGAATCGACCTCGATCCCGGTGTGTGCAGGTAGAGTTCGGCACACCATTGGAAAGCTTTCAAGGAGAGCTACAAGTTTTCTTCAGACCTTGTCCCAATCTGTGGTCGGAACGAGAAGCTATGAACGCCCAAAGTCCTGGGAGTCTAAACTGGGACAGTTTCGAGACTCCACTTTGGGAGTCTCGGGAAAAAGTGCCATTTGGATGCAAGTGCGACGGAGAGGCACAAAAAATATTATATGGGGGAAGGTGGTGGCTTCCCCCGAGTCCGGGTTGTGGTGAGTCAAGTGAGTCCAGGGTTACCCGTGGTTTGTTCCAACACCAAGAGTGTTCCAAATGCGAATTAACCAACTTATTGGTTGGTTTTGGATGTAGGACCGAGTAACTGAGTAGTTTGTCCTTCTTCCTAGTCTAATCCCGGAGCTTTCAGCACGCCCCTCTCACTCTCCTTTAATGCTGGAAGCTGGGAGTGGCACCAAGTTCCAACTACTTCCGTTCTTTGACATAGTTGGACCCTTTTGGGTCTAACAAGGAACTTGGGGGCGTGTCACATGCCATAGTCAATGGAATTAGTTTTTTTGAAAATATTAGATTCGTCATTGTAATGTGCACCTCCAACATGCATGCTATCATATGGACATTAAAGGAACTCATAAATTCAAAGAAATTATTTTTGTAATGTGTTTCATGTCGAAACAATGGCCATTTCTTGTTAATGTGGCTCCACCACACATATTAGGAACATAATGTGCATGACCATGGATGGTATAGATTTTGCCATCCAAAATTTATGAGCACGACTAGGTCTTGAAAGGCTTTAAGCTTTGCATCATGGCGTTTTCCTTTCGCCCCATGGCCCTTGATCATTTTCTTATGTTCCTCATTGTTCGCCATGGTACTTTATTACTAATATTCCACTTGCATTAATATAATGAGTGTTAAAATATTCAATGTGAAATATAATGGGGGTGGGATATTTTGGGTCCATTTAGTGTTATTAGGGTTAAAAATTTATGTAGTAGGGGGTTGGGGTCTTTTAAAAGGTTCAACAATGAAGTCTAGCACACAATTAGTTTTGCAAGTCTTCAATGTCCTCCACAATGGTCCCACTTTCTTCCAAGTGTATGGCACTGATTGTTCAAAGTAAATAGAGTCTTGACATGGGGGGAAAAAAATTGATAATGGAAAAAATGTGGGTAGTGGATCCATTCATTTCAAAATACATATTTGTGCAACCTAAAACAATTCCAATCAAAGTCATGGGGTTGTAAGATTTTAGTGAAATCAACACAATTTTTGGCTCCTCTTAACATATTTGAACCCTTGTCCATTTTGGACAATCAAATGTTAATGTGGCAAGGAGGGTTGGATATGGAAGGGTGAACACAACTTGTCATATTTAAGCGAAATTGTGTGAAACAAGTATGGGTATTCATGAACATTATGAATGCAATACACCATTCAAGAATTTTGCACAATGACTTGTCAAAGGACAACATCATGGGTGTAGTCATAATTCAATGAGCCAAAAAGGGCATCGGACCACAAAAAAATAAAAATAAAATTGATAAATATTTATGTTTTGCCATTTAAAGCCATGGCAATCATGGCAAGTTATTGTTTTTTCATTTATATGAATGTTAAGGACTTCAAACCAAAAATCCATTTGATGAAATTTTAAGTTTTGAGTTTTGATTTAGGACCTTTAAAAGTGAATAGAAACGCATTCGACAAAAGTCAATTTTGCAAAAGACTATCAAAAGGACTCATATAATAACTCACATTTGATGGGAAAAAAATTAGGAGGATAAAGACTTATTAACCACATTAAAAAAACACTCATACCCTAAGATATGTGGAATTGTAAAACTTTAAAAATTCAAAAAACTTTCCAAAATCGATCGAGAATTTTAGAACTTCAAAAGTCCTTTGCCACACATAAATGGGGTAAAATGTACATGATGTGTTAAAAAAAGTTGTAGTTTATCATATAAGAAAACAAAAAAATGTACAAAAATATAAATTGGTTATGATTTGAAATTATTATCATTTTTAAAGACGAAACATTGAATTTACAAGAAATCAGGACATTTTCAAAAAATCATATTTATTCAAAAATGATGAAAAATAATAATGTCATGTACTTGGACAACTACAACCATTTATTATAACAAGTTGTAAAAAAATTGTTCCAAAATTCATTCATATGAAAAAGTTTTTTTTGGCAAAAAGGACATGTAGTCCTTTTTCCAATAATCCCATTGGCTCATTGTATCCTATTTGAATGTTGCATTTTTCGATAGACAAACCAAATTTGTGTACATTGACATGTGTGATTAGGGTGAAGTTAGACGCATGCAAGAGGTGATTCTAGTTTTATATGCATTTGTCAAGGAGTAAAATTTCATCAATGTGAGGAAAATATGTTGGTGGGTGGCCCAAAACTCCAAACCCTTGATGAATGGCTAAACAACACCGAACATTTTTGATGCATCCCATCATTTCATTTTTTTGATATGGGGATTTTTCTAAAATTATAATGTAGCAAAAATATTGGAAAATTAGTTGAAATTCCATTTTAGAAAAAAAATTTCCCAATAATTTTTTTCCCCAAAATGTTTGGACAAAAAACAAAAAAATTGGCCAATAAAAAAACATGGGAAGAAAATTCTTAAACCCCTTGTTGTCCATTGCGAAAGTTCAGTCATTAATCATTGTGCGGTGATAAAAAATGTTGGCAATTGAAAAAGGTATGTGGCGATTGAAAAATGATTGTGGCAATTGAAAAAAAACCATGGTGACTAAAACTTTGGTGATTGAAAAAGGTTTGTTGGTGACCAAAATTTTGGCCATCGAAAATGTTGGTGATTGAATTTTTAGCAATTGAAAAAGCTATGTGGCAATTGAAAAAGGATTGTGGCAATTGAAAAAAGGATTATGGTGACTAAAACTTTGGTGATTGAAAAAGGTTTGTTGGTGACCAAAATTTTGGCTATCGAAAATGTTGGCAATCGAATTATTGGTAATGAAAAAATTAGCAATGATAAAAAAAGGTGGCGATTAAAAAATTGGACTGTGGTGATCAAAAATTCATGATTGTGGTGATTGAAAATTCATAACTATGGTGATCGAAAGCCATTTAGGTCGCCATCTGGTGTATGGTCATCGAAACGAGTGTAGTTTTGGTCACTTTTATCCCTTCTTTAGGCAATTTGATACGGGTTTTGACTTAAGCTGACCTAGGTTGACCTTATCCTAATGTGACATTGCGTTGTGTCTGCGTCTAAATAGATGTGTCATGTTGCAGTTGATGTTGTGACAACCTTGTTTTTATTTTGGAATAGACCACTTGACAAAAGTCACTAGTCAATTTTCATTAGTCATAGATTTTGCTTATGGCAATTATGTTGACCAAATGTCATGGAATTTTTGACCAAGTTCATATTTTTATTTCTTGACAATAGATTCTTGAATTTCAAGCACATGTTCCAAATTTATGAGATTTGTAGTTCAACAATATTGCTTGACAAAACAACATTGGTTGGATCCATAGCCTTTACATGCATTTTAAGGGGATATTTTTTAGGGGGAAGTAGGAATTCTAGTCCCAAATAGGGCCTTATACCTAAAGTTTTAATGGGGCCATGACAAACTTATAAAGAAAAACAAAAATCTAAAAAAACGATCAACAAATGAACCAATCAAATTCACAAATCAAACCTCCGAATTTCAATGTTGAAAACCATGTTAATCCACAAATCACAAATAAAAAAATGGAAATTAATTTGAAAATGAAAATTTGAATACTTGAATATTTTTATAAAATCATGGCCATGGTCATGGGGTATGAGTTTGTGACTTGTGGAAATTTGGACTTTGGAGCTTTCGTTGCACCAAGTTTGGGCTTGTAAATTGGAAGTTTAGGGACTAAATGTTGTAGGTTATAATCATTCATGGTGACCTCTGGAGGTTGAGTCCTTGCATTCACTATATGTGTTGTAATGTAATTTTGAGCAATCCTTTGGGCCCCACCATGACCTCCCCATGTTCATTATAGGCATAACAACACAATAGGCCCCCACAATCCATTACCCTTCAACAAATCAAGCTGCATCATGTAGGTTGCTCAAACTCACCCACCCTTGGGACATAGTGCGAATCCATCACAACAACACATGGGCCTATTCATTGTTCATGTTGTTAATTTACAAAAATGTTACAAGCTTCGAGGTTTGTTGTTCCAAACTTTGTGTTACAACTTGTTACAATGTGCACACAATGCATTTAGATTTCAAATTTGAACTATATATGCAAAGTTCAAAAAAATTCAAAACAATTACAACTCAAGCAAACTTGCAAGATTGCAAGTTCCCTCAAGTAGGGTGAGAGCACATTAAAGGTGATTACATTGTAATCTTGTCAAAACTTGCTAGATATGAATTATTGGCCATGGAGCAAAAAAAAAAAGAATAAGATGTGAAAGGGATTCAAAAAAAATAAAATTATATGATGTGATCACATTTTTATATGAATGGATTTATATGATGGCATCATATGAATGGATTTCATGAATGGATTTTGCATTGCCATAATATATTGGATTGTTGAAGTGTTACAAAAACTACATCACAATCCATATTATAATATGATTATGGATCCAACATTATTATTGAAATGCTTCATTGATCGAGTGATTTGTTTTTGACATGGAATGTAATGTGATGCCATTGATACAAAGGAGGACAAATTTGAAAGATTTTGATGACCATAATATTGAAATATATATGATGGAATATAAAGTTTTCCATAAAGTCCATTATTCATTTAAATTAATAATTCCACTTCTTATTTTTCAAATGTAAAGTTTTGATATAATTATATATTGATCAAGTTTAAAAACCAAAAAAAACTTGTTTAGCCTTGCCATGACTTGTGCAATACAATGTATCCAACTTATAGTGTATTTACAACGTTATTTTAATCATTTCTAGCCTTGGTTTGGATTTCACATACAAGAAAGTACTAAACTTTAGTGTGTTTTCTAGTAATAACAACAAGAAGCTTGTGAGTCCCTTAAAGCTATATCTTGCAACTTACAAGTTTGTTGTTGCTTCATGGTTGTGGCCCATGTTGCATTTCATGGTTGCGGCCCATGTTGCATTTCACACTTGTGACCCATGTCATGTTTCAATTTTGTGCATTTTTAAGTTCACATCAACAGGTTTCAAGCTTGTTGCTACTTCAACCAAACTTCACAATGTCCATCAATCACATAAACCAATGTGACTAATGCTCAATGTTCACATTTGGGTAAAAACACAATCAAAGGAGCCACCCAAATGAATGGACACTCCTTATAATTGGATATTTAGATGTTTGAAAGATCACAAGGGAAACATAGTAGTTTGGATTGTCATAATGTTTTTTGAAATATTTTTCAATAATTGTAAAGTTTACATGCTCAAAACTTGACACAAATAAAAAATGTTTTTGCATGTTCAAAGCACTCAAACTTTGAAAGTGAATAATCTTTATTTTTTTCAAACGTCTTTTTTTAAACCAAATGTGCACCATTCCTTTTGAAAATTGAAGAGGATAACATTGATAATTAGAAAGGAAAAAATATTTGAATTGATGAAATTTGTTTTTATAACCAATTTTGAGCACAATTGGTTCAAATGTGCTTTTGACCTTAAAAATTGTGAATTTTGAAATTGTGGCCTTAACAAAAGTTGTTGATATTTATGTGATATAGGGCATAAATGCATAATATATATCATATAAAATCAATTTTTAATCAAAAAACATTTACATTTAACATGCAATGTTAAATTGGGTATCCAAAAGGATTTTTACCTTGGCACCCTTGGTTCTTTTTATTATGCTTTCACCCATTTGCAAAACATTTTTGAAGCACTTGAGGTTTGAAGGTTGAATGATAATGATCCAAAAGTTAGGAATGAGGGTTGAAGCTTAAGAATCCAAGACTTGGCCTTGATTCTTGTTGCTTTGAATCCCCAATGTTCATAATTTGTAACCCATTAGGTTAGATGGTGGGGAACATCCTCCATAGGGATGGAAATTTTTTGGCGAATCCAATAGCCCTAATTGTGAAAAAGGAGACCTAATGGCCTTGGATGGTGATTATTTTGCAATTCCAATCCTTCATGGCTTGAATGTTTAGCGACCTCCATTGTCAACATATAGTTGTTTGGCAAGCTTTAGGGATATTCTGTTTTTGTGACATTTGTCATAGTTTGAATGAGCAAGTTAATGTTTCAAAAGTAATTTTTTAAAAAGAACCTTTGATCCTAGTTTTGACATTTAAAATATTTTGGTAGGTTTTTTTGGATTTGTATTTTGTTAGGTTTTTTGGATTTGGGTTTGAATAAGGAAGGTTTTCAAATTTCTAAACCTTGTGCTTCCAAATTTGGTACATTTTTTCAAATTCAATAACCTTTGGGATTGGTTCAAAAACTAGGTTTGGTTCCTACACATTCTTCATGACTTAAGATATAATTATAAAGTTGAAAAATAAATAAATTGGGGATTGTATAGGTATTATAATGTTATTTTTTATATTTTCAATTTTGTATTGTTGCTCAAGTGACAATCATCCATAAGTATCTTTAGCCAAATTTGGCAACATTCAAAATATGAAAGTAGAAAATCTTAAGCACCCTATCATATTGTAGGCAATTTATGGTGATTTGTAAAAAAAAAATTCATTTTTTGAAAATTAAAAAAGAAATTTGTGATAAAACATTCCTTTTTGGAAATATTTTTCTGATTTTGGTGAAAATTTTCCAAAAAAAAAAGCACTAATAGGTATGTAGTTCTATAAATAGGTAAAAAATTAATCAATTAGTTAGAAAGTTTAACTTACTTGCCAACTCTTTAGTTTTTTAAAAACTTGCTTACCTGTTAAAAGAATTTGAACATGTGTCCAAGGGTTCTTTTTCACCATTCCAATTTTGATTCCACTACTAGCAAAAAGGCCAAGTCCAGGCTTCTTACACCGGTTCCACCAAAAGAGTGTGGGTTTGGGGCTGGGCCACAAGAACTTGAACATGATCCTCATGTTCAACAGTGCACAAACTGCCCTGCCAACATCTTAGGAAGAATTCCCTATGTTGAAATAGACTTGCAATTCTTGTTACCTAGCTAGTGGCAAGTACTACGTATTCTAAAATAATATTGTTTGGCAGCTCATTACAAAATAAGTAGATGTGGAACCAAGTGCGAAGCACCAAATAACTCACCATGAAGTTGGTGGTGGTGTACTTTGAAGATTGCAAGAAATTGCAAAATTAAAGATAGGAAGTTGATTCTATAGATAAAAAGCAAAAACTTTTGCGGAGGTCGGGGAGAGCTTTGGAGGAATAGCCCAAGTAGAGAACCCTAGTTGGGTAGGGTTTAGGGTATTTAAACCAGAGTTAGAGGGGACAGGACTCTAGGGCCAGGCCAAAGTGGCCAATCCTAGGCCAAGATCTTCATGCCATAGGTCCTGGGGTCCTCATATTGTAGGCCCTTAATCTTTCATGTCCCAATCCCTTGTACCCTAATATCTCAGAGGTTTTTTACCTTCAAGTCCTAATGTCCTAGGCTGTTGCAAGTGTGACGTCAGGAACTTAGACTGGGTAAGGACCAGTGTACCCTAGGCCTGGTCATTGCCTTTTTATGAAACTTTATTATATTATGTATGTCCATAGGAATCAACCCTAAAAACCAATCCATCTGTATAGGCCAAAAGAAACCAGTCTGACCCTTGTTGTGTTCCCTAGGAAAGTTATATTGTAATGCCCCAGCCCCTGTAACCCCTAATAGTCTCTGAGCAGTTTAAAAAACACATACTTCCAAGTTTCCCAAGCGGTCAGCTTAGAAAACTTACAACATAGTCTCTGTAAGTCAAAGCAGTTGCACCAAGTTCAGCTAGGCCTATAGGGCAGGCTTACCTGACAGCCAAGGAGAATTTTTTCCCCCCGGTCAGACAGCATAGAGGAGCTGCCCAAAATGGCTGATAGAAATTGGCTGGCATGACCTTTAAGGGCTAAGTAGGGGTCACATTCTTTGCTGGCAAGGGGATCCTCCTGTTTTAAAATGTTCCTGCATTCCCATAAAAAGACAGTTTGTTTACATCATGGAGGTTTCCTGTACTCATGAGTTCTCCTGAGGATGGGGAACACCCTCAGGCTCATGGCCTTAGGTGGCCTTCCCTTAGGAGAATACACTTGTACAGGAACCTCCCTTACAACTAAAGATACCTATAGTGATTAAATTATATTCAGACTTAGTGCTTCAATAATACTCTTTGGTGTACATGTTTATTGCACCTATGTGTATAAGAATCCAAATACATGGCCCAGGAGGTTCTTCCTCCAAAATATCCAAAAAAAAAGAAGACAAACCAAAATATCTACAAACCATCAATGAAATTATAGGATAGTTTCTTCTACCAATGTAGGGAGGCCCAGTTATTACAAATTTTTTAATAAATAAATAAATAAATAAATAAATAAAGGAAGGAAAAACACCTGACAAGGGAACAAGAGAAGAAAAAAGAGAGGACTGAAGTTCAAACAAAAGACCACACTCGAAAGTGCAAAATGCACAATGGGGAGCCTTAACAAAAGAAAACCAGAAACCTTGGACCTAAACCCATCATCAGTAGCACCAAGCAAATCGTGCAAGGCTATGGGCAAGAAACCTGGAAGGACACCAAGCCTAGAAGAGGCCTCGCCTGCTGCCACAACTGCCAACGCAAGATATTACAACTCTTTTGTGGGATGATGTGACTCAGCGGCCGCCAGTGCAGCATCCCTGTAAACCCATTTTAACTCCATTCCAGTTGATGTACGAGAACCGAGTTATCAAGGTTCCACCTGCAGGACCAATCCTACAAACTCTCCTAATCCTCCCTTCCCCTACCTAACTAGCTACCTAGATGTAAGTGGGACAATATCATAAGTACAAGTAGCACAACAAACTTTTTTAGGAAATTTCCCTGGGAGACCATCAAGAAAAAGTTGAATTTCATGTGTGCAAACATGAAATGGTTTGTTTGACACTGGGAAAATACAATGATCCCCTTATTTCCCAATAAAACATTGACATACTGAATCCCACAATTCCTTTAGAGAGTTTTCCCAGTGTTTTGTTAATTCAACTTCAATTTGTTAGAGGTTCCCACTGTCTTCCCTACAGGGGATGCCAAAAACTTTGTTGTGTAAATATGGAATGTAAGTGGTTACTATTTAATTTATCTATATAAGATTCCACCTAGGTGACTTATGCTATAAACTCTCGACTTACTTACCACTTGCCCCCACCTAATTTATTACTACCAATGTCCAATCATATAGGTAAGTAGGAAGGGAATGCACTTGGTTACAATTTAGGTACGGAACTTGGAGGTAAGCCACCAGGTAGGTAGATGGATGTGGATGGTTGGTGCATAGCTAAACCACTCTCCTTAGGAATGGGACCAAAAAAAGTGTTCCTGTCCATACACCATCCATCCTGCATGGTGCACTGGTGGGTCAGCACCTTCACTCTGGCCATCTTTCTGGCCATTTTTTTTTGGTTATTGCAGAGCTTAAGCAGTTCTTCAATTTGGGCGCTGGTGGGTGCTGGTCCACTCTAGCCCTCTTTTGTGTACTGCTTAAAAGCTGTCCTCGATTAAAAGATGTAAACCAGAGCTTTGCAATGTAACATCTGTTACAGAAGGACCCACTGGGATGGATCCTGGAGCCACAGTTTTGTGCATTCTGTTTTGCATGTTGTAAACACAAATTCCGTGACCTCTAAAACGTTTACCAACTTTCAGCAGACCACAAAAGGAAAGACAAAAAGATCCAAAAGAGAATATCTACAAACTCCGCAGATCAGAGCTTACAGTAATCACATGAGAGCTTACAATTAGAATTAAGTTGCAAGCAGGCGCATTTGCAAAATTTAAGCCTTAATTTATTCGTCAGCTGGCTCTGCTGCATTTGACTTACAGATGCTGAAGCAAGAGCCGGCCTCACACCAGAAATGCAGGTCCAAGCAATATTATTAACATCATCCCAATATTGCTCCACCGTTTTTACTCTCCATCTTGTTGCAGAGTAATAGATATACAAGTCCTTTCAACCTAATTCAAGAATGCTTGCAATCGCACAGCTTATAGGGTACTGCTGGTTCACGGATTGGAATACCTTAAGTTTAATTACATATGTGAGAAAAAAATGCGTGTTAATGCCCTGGCTCCAAGGACCCATGCAGTGTACTAGAGAGCAGGTATAAGCTCCTCCAGCACTGTTAACGTGCATTTAAGTAACACGGCATTGAACCCAGCACGACCAGCTGGTGCAAAGCTGAAATTGGTATCCGACAGTACAGCTATTTGGGGTAATGCGGATTTGACCCAGCGCTGTAGTAAAAATTTCTGGAAATGCAGGATGATCATTGTGCAAATGCTTAATGATTTTCTTTCTCTCACTAGTAGCAAAAAAGTCTAGCGTCTCTCAATTGATTAAGCGGCAGTATTAAGTAATTAACAGATGATTAATCTTGACATTAAGATCTGGGGTGGTAGATAATTATGTCATTTTCTTCACCAGATTATACGTCATAGTGGGCAGGGGCTTGACAAGTCCATAGAATATTATGTGCATAGGTAGGTATCATACAGCTAATTGCATGAAGTGAGAACAAGATAATTTGTTGTTGTCAATTTGTCGTAGACTGCAGCCTGCCCGCACGTATTTTGGCAACCTGAACATATGCGTATACCTACTACTACGTACGTCCTCGTCACTAGGACCTTCTGTCATCCTTAATCTTATGTGCAGACCTGCTTGCTTTTAGGACCTCTTCTACGGACTCATGAATCCCCCCCCGCAGCCCCACCCATACCAACCCTCCCCCGCTTCTGCCCCCTGCATATAATGCAGGGACATCCACAAGCTAGTAATATACATGTATTGGGTACAGTACTATTTTTAAACAAGAGAAATAGTACTCATGTATCTTTCCTTTGGGCCATATTGCCGTTGAAATGACAAGCCGTGAACTGCATGTTGGGGACTCCTCATTACTACAGTACTTTTCCTCCTGAAGGGAAAAGTACTTAGTAAACCTGCACCGACCATGTCTACTAGCGGGTCCTTTTAGTGTAGTTCACGTCATGGCAGCTGGTGGAGAGAAGGTACCCATCTGTATTTCTAGGGGGTAGTTGTGATGTTCCATTCATGATGCTGCATGCAGGTCCAAGTACCTTGACATGCAGGCTTAATTAGCATGTAAATTGAGGTCCCTTTCGACCTCTCCGGCCACCAGTAGTACCCTAGCAGCTAGTGGTCCCTACTACAAGACAAAGTCTAGTTCAGCTCATGAATAAGTTGCATCCCTGCTTGGTTGGTAATTAAGGTCCTCCCAATTATGTCCTGTATCAATCAACTGGTGGGTCCAATCCTATCAGCCTAGTACTAGTGCTCATGATCTGCACAACCTGCTTCTGTATTTAACAAGATTGAAACACTTGCTTAATTGTCAATTACCATTTTTTTTCCTGAACCCCCAAGGATTTAACTTGGTCCTTGGCCCTAGGTGGTTCCCAAAATTTGGATGGTTAACATGCCCATCACTGGCATGACCCGCCTGCACCTCTCCAATACGGAACCTAGATCGATTTTGAACACACGATTTCTTATTTAAATTATCATGACGATGAGTTCTTTTATCATGCACTGGATAAGGCTGTCTGCATTGGCTTGAAACGTATGTCGATGAATTGGACTAAACCCATCGAACCCATGTAGAGAATATCCTCCTTGTACCATCTGGAATTATGAGTAACTTGTCAATATTGTAGCTGCTCACCAGGACAATTATGCATTAGAAAAAAATTTAGGTTCTCCACATTTCCCAATTCCTATATATCATCAATCGGTGAACATTTTTTCTGTAAATTTGAAGCCAATCTGCCCAAAAGAAGATCTTCATTATATGTGACACATGACATGTAATCTTGTTTCAGATGTTCCCAAAAATTAAGGTCACCAAAATATGTTTGAACAATGGAGGATTTTTACCCAGGTCTAGCTGCATTAGGGCCAAATCTGTTGTTCTACTTCAGTTTAACGTTACTCATCAAAAGATAAGTTACACTGTAAATGCTATGCACCATAAGCTGTAATATAGTCAATAAAACTTGCTAAAACTCAAAAAAAGAATTCATTCCTAACTGTAAACCCATGTACCAAATTTTAATGCATTCAGTGTCGTGTGTATTTAGCTGCTTAGCACTAGAAATTGCTGTAGACAAGTTTAGTATAATCTGAAACAGATGTCTGGAGCATATGTAGTATTTTGTATATAATTGTAAGAAGGCTGATTGGAACATATACAGGCTCACAATAGGCGAAAAGGTGTATTAAATGAGTCATTAAGATATATTTTGGTCATTAAATACAGTGGTGATTTCACATGGGAAACATAGACACCTCATCTTTAGTTCCTTTCTTGTGTACCAATTAATTGATTAACAATGTAGACTGCAAGAGCAGCAGTGATGGGCTGGGATACTTTCCTTTCTATTTTTTGGTTGTGAAAATTAATTGAATTCTCTAGGATGAGATTAAATCTCTTCCACTTCTTAATAATGAGATTGGAAGAAAATTGTTGAGTGTGGCGAAACTTTCAACCAAAAAACACTTTCACATGTGTGACCTGCAATGTGAGGTAAATGGTTTTTGACAAGTATAGTTCCCCAAACTCTGTAATGAATGATCACCATTATAGTAGTCACACTCGCTGCCAAGTTGAACATCTCCACTTAATGTATTCATTGCACTTAGCCAGAAGGTGGTACTCCTGATTGAATTTGCTTGCCAACTTGACATAAGCATAAGAATCATTAACAGTAATCCTCCAATCAGTAAATTCCCAACAAGCCCAGAAATTAGGTCTACAGTACCAGGTTCTATAGGAGAGGTAGAATATCAGGTTGCTGCTATCAGTGTTCAGTTTCTGGCATCCTCCTGCAATATTGGTGGCCTTTATAATTTATAAAATGCACCACATGAGATCTCAAATTCAGTTTTGACAGTTGGGAATCAACCGCCAAACCCTGCCCAACAGCTACCTCAGATATGTTTCCCTAGCTGGTTCGAAAGGGGTGTCCTCATGATCCCATTTGTTTCAATTTCTTCAAATGACGTACGAATTACATCCAACCAAAAATACAATCTAGAAACCAAATTGGTGAGAGTAGTTTACAATCTCAATTATAGTAGTTGTCACAATACTAGTGCCGCCCTGAAGGTAGGTTAGAATCGTCTTAACGATTATGATCTTTAATAATTAACCTAGGATTTTCCAATTTGAGTTGCCGACTGAAATGAAGAAATATTCCAGGAATATGAACATGTAAGGACTATATCTATTAAAAATGTTTCAAAAACAGAAAGAATTTTACAAACCCCCAGGGGTTTTGTCTGAACATCCCATGATTTGAAGCGGATCCTCTACGATGGGTCATGCCGTTATATTGAACACGTGCACGTCGCGGAAAACGTCACGTGCGTTCAAATCTAAAGTTCGCAAATTGGCCGCACCACCATTTTGTTGTGCATTGAAATACGGTCCATGATCATTGGGAATGAATTGTGTCACAGGCGTTTGATTAGACACGTGCATTTGTCGCAAACGGTTGAAGCGGGCGTCCGTCGGTCCGTCCGTCCGTCAAAGCTTACAAACTAGGGGTTTTTTGGGGGTCCGTGTTGTTTTCAAGAAGCATTCGTGCGCTAGGGACTTTCTAAAGCCGTACATTAGCGGAAAATCTTTGGTCGAGGTGACCACTTTTTGATAAAAATAACAAAATAGTTAGAATATTTTCTGGTCAATTCTAAAGAGCATGTGAGAATTTACGTTTAACAAGTATTATAACGTCATTTGTAGAGAATTTAATAGAAGTTTTGTTAAATTGTCTTCGAGCTTGTTCTTCCCTCAGAGTCATTTGCATTCCTTCTAGGAATCTAGTTTATAGCATATCCTCTAATTTATTTCTTTCGGACATTTATGATCTGAATCGCTCCTGCCAATCGATGTTCCTCTGATAGTAAACCTGTTTTCGAATTACAGCTTTTGTTCATTAAAGCCTAATCATAAAACAAACAGACTAATTCGAAAAACTGCCCATGAAATATAATCACAAGGGTGGCAATGAATGAGGCATTGCCTGAGCACACCCAATACTCATTCCCTTCCCGAATCCCTTAAGGGTCTAGAGATAAATTCAAATCTCGTATGATGATTGTACCTGGCTGTTGTCAAAGTCATGATCATCAGAAGATAATTTGAATTTAGATTTTCTTTTAAAAATCAAATTTATAGGATTTAGAGAAAAAACATTCCTTCAAGAGTTGGTAGTTATCTCTAGATCTATGCGTAATGTAATGTGAAGTTCCAACTTGAAGTCATGGAAAATTCAGCTGGTCCTTCACAAACCACAGTCTGGACAGCTGGGGAAAAAAAAGAGAGGGAAAACTAGGGTTCAAACCGAAAAGAGTTGGAATGAAAATATAACCTAAGGTACACAACTTTTACTGCAGCTATTGCTCTCTGGATGTTCGTGCCTTGTCCAACAGATGTGATTTCTTTGGATGGTTTGTCACATGGGTATTGAAATCAGTTGAAGTATTCATTCATTATGTCGCTTGCACAGATCCGTGCATCGAGATTGCTATATAGTTCTTCCCAGAAATGAACTCTTCACTCAGTTTTCGAAAGCAGAGAGCTTGTAGCGCTGTTGTTTGCATGTGTGAAGGTTTGGAGCTGCTAGTTGTTCTCTGAGTTGTGTTCTTGAAGGTTTTTCCATTTGATTGAGAGTTATTTGTGCAGTTCAATATAAGTGATACTTTCATGAGCGAAGGTGAGAAATGGAGTTCGACATTGATGAGTTTGGCAATAAATCCGTCACTTTCATTCCTCCCGGAAGAGACGGAAGAGTTCCAGAGAAATTCAGGCTGATTGCAGCTCTGTACAATGAAACACGTAAGTAGTTTATTATATTCTGAGCACATGTCTGCATCGGCTAATTCGTTTGGCATGCAATAATGTCCTTGAGCATCATGCAATGCCTCGTTTTCTATAGCCGATTGATCTGCATGTCTGCAACACTTGAAGAAATTCAGCGTAGTGTAAATGGTATACATTCCGTTGAGGTTGACGGTGATAATGCATTGCACGCTCGAAAGTTCCTGACAATTGAGAAAAGAAGATCTCCTCTGACTGATCATTCTAATTGTTTGGTGCATTCACCCACATGCAGCTCAACTTCTCCGGTTGAAGAGTTTCATCGCGAGTTTGCATACCCGATACGGGCTGGAAGCCGGTGGAGCAATCTTGGAGCACATGGTTCCTGAGCCGAGGAGTCGCGCTCATGACATGCATCCCAATGTACTCTTCATAGAGTACATTGCATGGGTATGCGTGACGTCTGCATCGGCTTCACCCTACAGTATGTGGCTCCAACCGCCGCAGTTTCTCACGCGCCGATTAATCCCATCCTCTGTCCTGGACGTGGTTCTGGGCGCGCTTCTGACTGCCGCGGACCTTAACAACAAGTACCATCCGATCAAAGTCGAAAAAGCGCATGTATCTGGAAATTTTTATCTGGTGGGTACTTTCTTATGAGCTCTCACCATTTTCTAAAATTCCAGACTTACATAATGCTGCTAATCTAGGTCGTCATTTTCTTCTTCTCAAGTTCTGCAATTTTCTTCCACTGACTGCAGCGTTTCTGCACATGTCTTCTGATATAACACTTGTTGTTACAGACTCTTTACCACAACACAGAGTTTTCAAGCTGTAGTTGCGGGTCACGATGTATAAGGTCATAAGGTTTAGGGTTTAGTTCATGGCTTCGGCCGGTGCTAGATTTGATGCCAATTTCTGTGAGCTGATTCCGAGTTATGTTTTGTACTCAATGCTGCAGCCGATTCGGGAGAGTAGCTTCAGAGACACCCACATGTCAAGAGGCCACGCAATGGTGGACCTGGTGAACGTGATGGGTTCCGAATGGCAGGATGTAACCTGGCTGGCACCGCCGGTAGCCGTTCTCACCGGCGATAACTGGAGGAGATTCGCACAAGACAATCGCGTGGACGATGGGGACGTTTGCGTGTTGGAAATGGAGCGCGGACATCCCTACATCGGCCGCAGTCTCAGCTCACCGCGCAAACTCCAAATCAAAGTTCATGTTTTCCGAATGGGCTTCCCTTGAAGAAGACAAAGTAACTAGTGCATGATCAATGGCGTGGATCCACCAACCTTCGATGGAATTAGTTGGCTGTAGTAGCTGAATTTGGCGACAGTAGCTGCCATCTGCACAGCATCGTCCGCTAAATTTGGGCTTGGTTTTTAGCAATTGATTTCAATGGTTAGAGAAGAGCATCATGGATTGTTCAACTGTTGCTTTTGTTGTTGTTTTTGCAGAAATTTTCTTCCCTAAATTTGGTTCAGTCCTCACTTTGTTCAATTTTGATTTCTCTTTGGGGCAATGGTAATTGGGGGATATAAAGCTGGCTAGCTAGTAGTATATATCTCATCATGCTAATTTGTCTGCAGGAATTTTTGGAACAAGTTTTGGCATTTCCAGCTGATCAGCTGATCATCCCCCATGAACCTTTTGATTTGTGAATTTGGTTTTTGTGAAAATTCAAAACTGTTCTTTGAATTCTGCTGTTTGTTGGTTGCACAGTGAAGTTTGCCTTTGCACAGTCAATGGGCAGCTGCAAATTCATTTTTTGCCAAATTTCAAATGATTCAACCGCTAATTCAACTTGTTGGACATAGATAAGAACTTAGCTTATAACAACTCTTTGTGGTACCCAGTCTAGCTCTGTGAAATATTGAAAAATATAGATCTTATTTACCCTGAAGCGATGTGAAATATAAAATCAATTTATCTAATGTATACAGATCCAGAGCTGTGAAATAGATACAACTGTGTCACTCCTAAGAGTTAATCATTTATAGAGGGATAAGTACTGCAAGAGGAAAAATCCCAAACATTTCCCCAGGATTCAATGGTTCATGGACACAAACCTGGACCTAGATCTGCAGAAAGCAATATCTGTACATGATTGGAAATTTCCATTCTGATATACTAAATAGGTCCTGCATCTAAATTAGGGTACAGATATGGTGCATGTTCTGGAAATTTGGAGGATTTTGCCAGAAACAGTCCTCCCAGGTATTACAAAAGATTTAAAGCATAATAAATTTATCTCCACTTAACATCAATGATAGCAGTTCAGGGTTACTTCAAGGGTTCAAGGGATGCAAACCCTTATTTCAGGCAGTCGGCTGAAATGGATTTTCTTCCCATCACTTGCATCTGGACCAGCACTGCAATTTAGGATGAGGAACAAAGGCAATGAAGAAGAAATGAAAATCTTAACAAATGAAGTTATTCATCTTTTCAATTTTTCAGTCATCATTGTCCATTGCTCATCCATAATTGGTGACGGTCATCCACCACCATATGGATAATTGTGGGTTTAATGTCTATTGAAATACCACACAGATATAACCAATTACATTGCAATCGAACACATAAGGAACTTGAACATAGCACAAATACAAATCTTCTCAATTTACAGCATACACCCCTACTATAGAGGGTAGGTACAACAATGTTACAGGAAGATTGAAGAAGAAAGAAAGAAGTGGTAATACAATTCATATACATTTAACAACATGTTGATTGACAAGTTATTGGTAGATATGGGTGAATGTGTCATGTGCCATTGTCACAATCAAACTCCAACTTTTTCAAGTCTAAATTGATCTTCATGATGAACTTGATATGTCAAAGGAGGGGAGAGGGGGGGATTTTGAAGTTCCAATTCTAGGTAGCCAACAATATAGAAAGATGCTTGGATTTACCAAAAAATTCTTATATTTTAAGTATAGTTAGATTTGGCTAAGGGTGAAAGCATGGTTGAGTGCATCAAAGTATTATCTCAAATGGTAATTTTCATATTGTTTTTACCAAAGTACTCAACACCAAAATGATCTAATTCTAAAAAAAATTGAATGATAAAATCATGAAAACAACATTCTAATTCCCAAAGGGTTTTAGATTTAATTATTATCACATTGTACTTCGGTCATAATAGTGAATATCCCATTGAACAACTTAAAACAACACATACTTTAGTATCATTATTCATAAAACTTTGATGTTTTGAATTTTGTTTTTTACCATCATTTAAAACATGGGTGGGTGCAAGATAAAGTGAATCATTTTTTGTGGCACACTGCAAGTTTTTACACAGTGTCATGCATTAACATGCCATAAAATCATCATTATGCCAATGTCATGACGTGTAGTGTCGTGACGTTCGATGTCATAAGGGTGTAAATCCATGGTAAACTCTATTGAACAAAAAAAATAAAACCAGTCAAAGGTAGAAACTAATCAACCAAAAAAAAATGCACACACACACACACACACACACATATATAATGCATAAGAAGAGGCTGAGATGAAATTTTCATGTATTAAATTGAAAAGAAGGACAGAAAAATGAAATATATATAAACGGTGGTCGTGTAATAACCGCCGTGAGCATTTAGAAATCCAGTTTGACTATGGAGGAAATTTTCCTTAATAAAGGAATTCTAGAAAAACTAACAAGAGAAGGGAAGAGCTTGACTTTTTATACAGATGTCAACAAAGATGAAACCCTAAACAAGCCATAACCTTAAAACACCTAATAACGTACAATAACTTAAAAACATACATTAACCCTAAAAGCGTACATTAACCCTAAAGGCATGATTGGCATGCCCGTAACTAGCCGTCATGTATGAGGCCATGCATATGGGCATGACACCAAATTTTTTTTTGAATTAAAAATTTCAACTTGAATAAAAAGAGATCTACATAATAAATTATAACATATATTCTTCAAATATAAAGTAGTGGACAATGCACTTTTGAAATTAAAAAATATGTATTACCCTTTTGTCTATGGTTTTATACAAATACATTTTTTTTTATGAATCTTGTTTGGGTTATTTTATAGAGTTTTAATATATAATATATTGAATCAAAATTAATATAAATGAAAAAAAATTAGAAAAACCTTAACACAAAAAAGATGTGGGCCTGTAAATGTCTTAAAATGGACATATCATGTTCATTTTTGAATGGATTTTAATGTTTTTTCTTTTAACATGCATGTTAAAGAGTTGTCTAGGTGAGATTTTATTCACATAATTTTTATTGTGTCATTAACCACCTTTAATCCCCCACTTAAACAATGATATCACAGTAGATCGGTCCATTCATGGTTGGGGTATTAAAAAGGGAAAAAAAGACTTAAGGACTTTTTAAAGTTACTTTTTACAAATAACATTTCCATGAAACAAATTTAAGTGAGAAAAATTGAATAGTCCAATATAAGATAATTCATGTGTTAGTGGTGATTTTTCACATTCATACATATTTGTGTATGAATATTTTGGTTTAATGTTAAAAACGTACAAAAATTCCAGAAAATCCCAAAATGAGTTTCAATGGATAATTAAACATGTTTTTTGGCAAGTTTATTTCTTGCACATGTGACCTACATCTAAAGCTAGACATTTTGAACCCATTGAACATAATTCTTTATCAAATGGTTAAAAAAATGAGTCCTTTGCCTCGTAGCCCTTTCCTTCAAAATTTTAAGATTTTGAAATTTTTGTATGATTTAAATTTTCATCAAATTCATCTAATGAACATGTACTTTCATAGAAGGGGGCATGTTTTTATTGTACAAAAAATTTGAAATCAATTGTATGAATTTATGCATTCCTTTTAATTTTTCTAATGAACATGTACTTTTGAAAGAAATACATCAAAAAATAGTAATTTGAACAAGATGTTTGAAGATGAAATGTTCCACAAACTATCTTTGATGACAACATGTTTTTGAATTTTTGAAATATTTAAATATATTACTTGAAATTAATACTTTCAATTTAAAACCATATTTGAATAATTTCTTTAAAAAATTCACACAAATTGATGCTTCCATTCATGTAGCCTAGATTTCCACTATCATTCAATCATCATATCAAAAAAACTTCCTCAAAAGCTAGCCTTGGATTCATTGAAAAATATCTCTAAATACAATGGATATTTTAAGTATTGAACAACTTCAACATAAATTAGATTGAAAGCTCTCATTTTAGTACCTCAACACAAACCTTAGTATAGGTCCCAATGAATATGATAAAAACCCCATGAGAGGCCTTCAACTAGCCATTCAATTCAAAATTAATGTATGAAAATCATTAATCGATGGAACTCCATAACCCAAAAATGTATTTGTTGTAAAAGTCCATTCACACATGTGGTCAAATTTAGGTCATCAAGCTTGAACTTTTAGTTTTGAAAATGAAACTTCAACAAATAGTTGTGCATGCCTACACTTGCAACCTTGTCATTTTGAGTGAAGGAATAATGTTTGATGCATCATAGTTGCAACATTTGAAGTTAGATTATTTTACAAAGTCCAAATTTGCATAAACAAAAAATTGAATCCCATTCCTTGAAATCAAAAAATGTTGTGAATTCTCTGCAAATATGTTGTTGCATAATCAAAAGCTTGCAAGGGCTAGTCTCATTGAACATTTCACCACATGAATCTTAGAGCAAAAGATTCAATGCAAGGGCCAAAATGGGGTGCATTTTGGGAGCTCATTCCAAGTAAAAGATGACATGAGAAAAAGGAGGTTTTTCCCTTTTTCACTCAACCTTTTTTTGGGCTTCCAAGAGTTGAGAAGGGGTTTAGGGTTCAGAAAGTAGGGAGGACAGTTGTTCCAATCTTGTTGAACATTTTTGCACACAAATGTTAAAGAAAACACGTCAATGCCAAGGCTAGAATGGGATACTTTGTGAACTCATTGTGAGCAAAGGATGTTGACAATGTTGTTAGCTATGAAAGAAAGGAGACATTTTTTCCTTTTTTGCTCAACATTTTTTTGATCTTCCAAGAGTTGAAAAGGGGTTTGTGGTTGAAAAAGCAATGTGGAGAACATCAAAGTTGGTAAAAACAAAGCCTAGTTTGTTTTCTTTTTAAAATGTCCTTTTTTGCTTTGTAAAATAATGGTGTGTTTTGATTACATGTTATTTATTTACAAAAATACACTTGCAAAAAAGAAGCATGGCATGTTGATTTGGTGTCCAAACCAAAATCATTTCCAGAAAGTATTATAAAATAATCTTATATCTATGTGATTGTTAATAAATTTGTCTTGCCCATGGTAATATACACTTGATGTGAATTGTTGCCATATTGTGAGCATTTTTTTAGTCCGAATAAAGAGATTTATTTTGGTTCTAAAGTTCCATAATTGTTAAGATAACACAATTTCAAGCTTTAGTTGTACAACTTATCATCAAAAAATTGCATATGCCCAATATTTTGAAAAGAGAGGCAACAAAGTAGCAAAAAATCACATTTGTGAACACATTTTTCTTCAAAATGTACATTAGAGAACATTGTGTTTCACAATTTATTTTCCTCTTCCATGTTTGAATCTCCTTGTGCATTTAATTCAACTATCAAATTCTCTTATCTTTTCAATTTCATGGTGTTGGATTAATATGCATGATAATTTATTAACTATCCTAATTGTAATTTGATTGGTATCTATGTAGTCATGTACAACTTGTTGCAATTAATTTGTCTTCTCAACTTGTTTTAATGGGACTATCTTTCAAGTTAATGTTATGGCAAACCTTTCTGTCATGTGGAAAGGAACATCATCGTCAAAAGCTAGACTTTAATATGTAATTAAATGTCAAGTTCACAATTATGACATGAAAATGCAATCAAGATGATAAAGACCTGAACTTCAACACTAGTAGGAAAAGTTGAAGAACTTGACTACTTTGATATAGATAATCTAATTCTTTGCCTGCAAACCTTGCAACGCATTTTACAAGGGAGTGTTGTTGTGCAAGTATGTAAATTTTTGGAACAATGTCAAACAATTGTTTTTACCTTGTATATAAAGTAAATTTGTTAATGTTGTGTATTATTTTCTTGTTTCTTATTTTCCTTTTACTTTTTTTTTTTGGTTTCATTCTAGTTTTTTTTAGGAAATACGAAACAATATATGAGCATTCAAGTGCAACTTAGATTAGATCATCAAAATGCAAATTTACATGAATGCATGGGATATGTGATTGACCCCATTATGATCAAAACCAATGTTAACTACCAATGAACAATGAATAAAAAGATAGGACAATTTATCAATTCATAGTGGACATGCATTGACCAAGTTCATTAACTTGGGTTAACAATGGAGTGCTAGGAATATATATTTACAACATTCTTGTAAGAGGAGCCAATCATAAGATTATGATCTTAAGAACTTCAAGAAATAATTGTAACTTTGTTTGAATTTACATTGTTCATAAAAAAACTATCTACATTCATGATCATTTAATTGGTGAAGAGTACCAAAACTTCCATTCAAAACTTGTTTTTGACTTTTAATCTTTCATGGTTAAGCTTTCCCATCACATTTTTTCCATTCTCTCAGAACTTTGACAAATTATCATCAATTATCATCACAATGTGTAAATGATAAACTTTTACAAATTAAAATTTATTTTAAAATTTTATTGCTATTGGGTTCTTGCCCATCACATTACCCCAATCATCAAGTGCTAAAGTGACTAAAACAATTTTTAGTATTGGTGATGTTTTTTATACCCTTGCACTAATAATTAATACTTTTAATTTGTTCCTTGTTGTAGTTTTTCATTCCTATGATATAAAGTATATGAAATTTCAAAAAATCCTAAATTGACTTCTTTTACATCCACCCTTGCTTCATTTTTCATTCCTTTTTTCTATCTTTAAGGTTAATTGTAACATTTCATAAATCTTAAACATTCAATAGGTGAACAATAAATTTTATTTTCACAAGTGTGATACATATACTATTGTTTGTGTTTATCCAGTAACATCCTAAATCACAAGGCATTTAATTTCATAGAAATTTATTAATGTTTAATTTAGAAACCAATATTCATCTTAACGAATGTAATGGTTTGGTACGATGAAAATATTGATGATTTTAGTGAGTGTTAATAAACATACAACAATGGGTAACCATCTTGTACATTTTGTTAATCCTTCAACATAAACAATTACAATGCCCTTCTCTAATGTCCATACCTTAATTCCCTCATGAAGTTTAACAAGAATCAATTCTTGCACAACTTTTAATAATTTATGGAATTGATCTACAAAGTAATTTCACTTATCTTGTTGTTTTGGCTTATTTTTTGGGGTATATATGAAAGTAACCCGCACCCAACCATAATGGCAATGTTGTCGTTGGGTGAAAGCATAATTAGTTGAACATTTTGCGATTTTTTTAGAAAAATGTGAAGTAGGTGTAAACTAAACCTTAACATATTAAAAATTTAGAAATATTGTTATTTCAACGATCAATACAAACATGTTTTTTGAATTTGTGTCAATTAGATTGAAGAATCACATGTTTAAAATATATTTAAATAGATTTTTGAAAAATGCATAAGCAATTTTTATTTATTTTGAAGACTATTCAAACAAACAAAGTTACTAGGCTTGAAGTAAATGAAACATTGAATTTTTTTAGTTTCTTGGTTAATGCCATTTAAAATTTTTACTTATGCACTTTCAGCTTCCAATGTAAAAGTAATTTATATATCAATCTTTTAATGTAAAAATAATTTTAAACACACTTTCACTAATCAATTTCAAAAATATTTTTGCCTATTTTTAGTACATTAAAGTTTTTCAAATTCTATATCTAATATTCTATAAACAAGCAATATTTAGTGGCATGATGGTTTGACAATGATTAAAAAGGTTTTCACTCTATGTACATTACATGTGACAATATGACTACAACTTTAAGGATTACTTTTTGCACCTAGTTGACTACACACTTTTAAGGCAAACCCATCCTTGGGTGGGACTGCTAAGAATGTCACCTTGATTTTCTTAGATCCTTGATTTATGTAGAGTGAAAACCTTTGATATCTACGTACATGACTACATAGATACCAATCAAGTTACAATTAGGATAGTTAATAAATTATCAAAAAAAAATTTAAAATCAATGAGTACATTTATTAGGTTCCATAGATTTTGAAATTTTAATAACATATTGTGTATTTTAATGTTCATAGTCATTGCATTTAAAACAAGTTTTAGGAACATAACATTGGTTCTTTTTTTTGAATTGTTTTGTCAAAAATACAAAGTGGAAACATGATTTGAAAATTTTCTTGGGAGTTTTTCTCCTAAGGTATTTTGAAATCATCTTATTTTTAACTTTTTGTAAGGAAATTAATCAATGAGTATGTATAATTTAATTATGAAAATTTGAAGTTAAGGCTATTGATTCCTAAAGGGCCCATCTTTATTAGGAATACAAAATTTTAACAATTTCCACTTTTTAAATTCCAAAATAAACTTCAAGCCATATATTAAAACATGAAATGGATAAATATGAAAAAAATATAATTTGTAATTGTGAGAAAATTTAAAGGAAAGGGCCCAAGAAAATGATTTTGCTACTTTTGGTTATTTAAGGAATCCTTTGAAGTGGTTCCTAATAGCACCATTAGCCAAGGATGGGTTTATGAACCTTAACAATTCCTTTGTTTGTTCCATTATCATAATTTCTTTTAAACATTCTACATTTCGTTTACCATTAAACATTTTGGTGTTAGATTGATTGTGTTGTTTCAAATCATTTATGATATATGAACAAATTTGCGAAAGTTAACAATCGATACACTTGTAAATTCAATGGTTTTATTATGAGTTCTATCCTTTTCTATTCTACATGTTCCCATACATAACCTTTTTTCCCAATTCCCTTTAGCTGACATTCTATAGATGAATGAATTTAACCAACAAAATTTAAATCATATTTATACAATTCAACCCATCTTGAATAAAGTCTAGACATATTGACCTTTTCATCATAATTCCAATTCTAAAAAACCTTTTTCAAGGTAATGTGATTAGGTTAATATATCTTATTTTCATTACACCAAAACATAGCATCCATGACTAGTGTCCAAACCTAATCATAGATTGATATGACCAAGTCATATGTGATTTTAATCATGATTATAGGACTTTTAGTTTCATATGACTGATATTACAACTATAGGATTAATAATCATGAAAGGTAGCTAGGTTAAGGAGATACATGGGTAGGTTAAGCAAGCTAGGTTAAGTAAATAGGCTAAGTAAAAAAGTTAAAAAATATAGGTAGGCCTTAAGTAGGCCTAGAAAGACATATTAAGTCCCATCTAACCCCTAAATATAGGCTTAGGTGGATTTAAATTTTTCCTAATAAGTAGCCTTTAGATAAGCCTAGGTATATATTCTAATACAAATTAATTTAAACCTAGTTTAATTTAAATTAATTTAATCCAATCCTAGTTTAACCTAATTTAACCTATTGAAGGTTAATTTACCCCAAGTAGCTTAGTTTATTTTAAATAACCTTATTATTTTAATTAATCATATTTTAGTTTAATGTACCATGCTTTAACATATGTAACTTAATTTAGTTTGATTTAGCCAAGTGTACCAACTTTTAGATTTCACCAAGTTTAGCCAAACTTAGATTAATTAGTTCAATTCAGCTTACTTTTGGCCCTAGTTCAACCAAAATACCTTTTAAAACCTCATTTAACAAATTTAAACCAAGTTTAACCAAATATATTCAAATTTAGCCAAGTTTAACTAAGTTGAACCTAAGTGGGCTTAATGTAACTTGATTTCACCAATTTAAACCAAATTTAATTCAAGTATCCAAGTTTAGCCTAATTTATTCACATTTTGCCAAATAGATAACTAATTTTAACTAAGACTTTTCTAGGTTTAGCCAGATTTATTCAATTTAAACAATAATTAACCGAATTTAATTAATTAAAAAAATTTAGCCAAATTTAGACAAAATCATTTAATTTAGTTAAATTTATATTCATTGAACCAAACTTTTAAAAATTTCACCCAAGATTATCAAAATATATGAAAATATATTGTAGAATACCCAAAATGACTTATTTTAACCTCATTTATTTTAACCAAAATTAACCAACTTTAACTTTAACTAGGCCAAGTTTAATCAGAATATCCTAATTTAATTTTTTTTTAAAATTGCTTAACCAAAATAACATGGTTCAGAATTTTTTGTTATTTTAGCCAAATTTAGCAAACTTTTACCAAATTTATCCATGGGTTTAGGCTTCATAAATTTGCAACTTCTTAAATTTATAAAATGACCTTTTAGAAAAATTATTAAATATAATTTACACAATTTAAAATTATAGAAAATTGAACGAATGAAAAAAAATCTACAAGTATAATGTTATATTTAGTGGTTGGATTATAATAAATATGACATAATTAATATTAAACTATTTTAAACTATTTTTTTCCTAGATATACATTATATTATATTATAATCATCACAAATTTAATTAATTAATTAGTTATATACTACAATAATTATATGATTATTAAATTAAATGATATGATGAAAATTAAATATTTCTATATAAAGTATGAATATTGAATATATATATTTATATTATTATTCATATATTATATTCATATTTCAGATTTAAAAATAAAATAAAAATATTTGAGGTTTTATTTTTAAATTATACATATATTTATTAAATTTTATCATGAAAATTGAATCGTAATGGATATGTTAAAAATTTTGAAATTCAAAAGTGATTTTCTACATTCAAAATTTATTGTTTGAACTTTTGGTTTATGCACATATGTAGATTATTCTTCAAATTTTAATAATCCATATACAAATTTTCATTTGAGTAAGTACTGAAAAAATATATATATTTTTAACTTTGTGTTTTTTTACATTCAAACATTGAAAGATGATAAATCTTATATGTGAGTACATTGTTTCACATCTAATGTGGTAAAAGGTGCAAATGGACTAATAGGAGTCACTAGTGCCCCCTTAGGTGATTATTTTTTAGGGAATATTCTTGAAAAAAGTCTTGAATTTTTTTTTTAAGAAATTAAAATTTTCTTTGTACTATTTTGTTAGGATTTGTGTTAAAAATTTGCCAAAAAATGTCATTTTCAAGGTTTTTCAAATCCATTTACAAGTCCTTTTATTGCTTAAAAGTAGTGGTTACAAGTGTTTTTACATTACTTTTGAAGGGCCAAATGTTGATGAAATAATTTCATATTTGGACATCTTGTAGAATAAGATATTAGATGTGATAATGTGCAAAAGTTTCAACTTATTTTCAAGTTAAAATTTTCTTAAGAAAATTTTAGTGTAGAAAACACATAGTTAAACAATGGTTACAACTACTTTTGGCTCCTATTAGCATGATTGCAACCTAAAGATGTTGCACCATTTTGAAGAGGTCCAAGGATCAACCCTTGACCATGGCATGTTGACCAAGTTGAGTGTGGTCAATGTTGGGGTATGTTGATGTATGATGAATGTGTGACATTGGTATGGTCTGATTATTTTTATACTATTTGTATATAAACTAGACATATATGATATATAAATAATTCTAAATTAAATTAAATGAATAATTATTTTATAAAATCAGTATGCATAACTATATATTTTATATTATATACATAAATCTATAATATATATAATATATATAATATTTGTAATCATATAAGATGTTGTAAATGGCATATATGACTACAAACCCAATCATGGAGGTAATCATATATCCATATTTTTGATGTAGTGTTTCACAATTAAAATTATAAGAAATATTTTCATTATAATCACATTTTACTTGAAGAAGATCTTTTGGCATCCATATTTTGACAAGTGCATTAATATTAGTTTTCGCACATTCAACTTAATCATTCAAACAAATGAAATAGTAAGTTGTTAATATTCAGTCAATTCTAGTGAGAGGGTGAAACCACATTAGAATGTGTACCAAAAACAACCATTATAAAATCCATTTTGGAAGTTTTTTTCAATGTATTTTTAAATGTAGAAAGTTGGACAAAAACTTTGAAACAATGTTAAAGTTAACATCTTTTTCCATGTCCAAGTTAATGTTGCCTTATTTTCAACCTTTTCGAACACTTTTATTTAATATAATTTGGTTGTGAAAAATATCCTTTTGGATATTATGTGATGGACTTTGAAATTTTTTAAAACATTTATTACACATGAATTTTTTTAAAAAAGTCCATCACACTCTTCATATTTTCTAAATTGTTTATTCCTAAGTGTCATAACCCTTGAGACTTTAACACGTCCCAAAATTGCGGAATTTATTTCAATTCCATTATAAATAATGAATCCATAGCAGTTTTTTTATGGATTGTAAAAGTAGAATTGCTTAGATTGCAAAGTCCATATTTCATTGAAAATTAATGTTCATGGTGTAATAATTTGAAAGTAAAAAGCACAAAAAAGTTAATTTCACTTATTTAAATCCAATGTTTTGTTGAAATTTCCAACATGCATATGGGTTTAAAATAATAGTATTTGTCCAACCAAATTTTTTTGCCTTTGTGACATCTAAAAAAGTTCATTGTAATATGCTTTTACACCAAAATGAACAAGTATGCAAGTATTGAGAGCCATTTCATGTCATTTATCACTTGGGATACATCAATATTTAAAGTGTGAGCTTTTAAATTCCACTTTGTTGTCTTACCATGAAGCTTTTAAGAAATAATCTATTAAATTTTTTCTCAAAATGCCTTAAATTGATTAGCCAAACTAATAATTCCAATCATCACTTTTAGGTTGATTTCTTATTGTTCGTAAGAATAGTCCAACCATACCTACAATGCATTCTCAATAATTTGTTAGTTTCATAAAATGAAATGGTTAATTGATCTCACGAAAAGGTAATACATGTCCTTAACAAATTTTATTTAATCCCAAACATTTTAATACTCCTTTTGCTTAAACCATTTTGTAGCACATTACTCCCAATGAGAAAATAATTATGGAAAAGCACATACAAGTTTTGTGCTTTTATCTATAAGATCTTTTATTATATATGTTCTTGGTTTCTCAACACAAATAGCCCCAACAAAACTATATCTTTTTGTTGTGTTCATCCAATGTGTTAAAAAATAACCAAATAACATAAACTTAATTTTGACACATTTACCATGACTTTTCCCATGTTTAGTTTTTTATTTTTTAAAGACAAATCCCCAACATGGTCACCAAATGTTAATCATAAATTTTTACAATTAAATTTTTTTATTATTGTTATTGGGTTCTTACCCATCACATTATCCCAAACATTAAATGCCAAAGTAGCCAAAAAAAATTTAATATTGAAAATGTTTTCTATACCTTTGCAATATCAAAATTTCACCTCAAGTAGCAACCCATTCTTTCACAACCATGTGTCACTATTATTGTCATTAACCAATTTAGTTCGTTTCAATATTATCACATATTTAGTGAATTTTGAACTTTTTAGCAAATGACTATTTGGAGGCTGGAAATTTGGAGAAATAATTTGAATTGGGGGGTCACCATATGATGTAACAATAGATATTAATAATGTTTTGCTTCAAAGTCAATAAAAAATTTAATATTAACCACTAAGTCAAAAAAGTTCAAAATTAAAATTTTAATCCAATATTAATTAAATACATGTTTATTTTGTAGATATGACTTGCAATACATTGAACCATCTTCATTGCAATGAAAACACATATATAAACACATACACACATATACACATTTCTGTGAAATTAGACATGCAAGTAAAAAGCCACAATACACCACCCAAGAAAAAACATTTCCTTCATTAGTTCCACTACGTTTATATTCTTCAAAACTGGAATCAATTTGATATATTAAAGCTACAGTGTTTGTCTGTCTGTCTGTCTGTCCGGGCAGTTTCCAAGCACTGCCCGGACCTTTGTTTTTTAAAATTTTTTATGAGT
>Ga0209611_10000173_pt1 | contig 81556 bp, 60 predicted proteins | sample S1TSphgellanicum_3_FD_187693 | JGI IMG/M metagenome (GOLD analysis project Ga0209611, IMG submission 187693) | Host-associated microbial communities from peat moss isolated from Minnesota, USA - S1T2_Fc - Sphagnum magellanicum MG (SPAdes) (version 2) | ecosystem: Host-associated > Plants > Peat... | reverse complement strand
AGGTTGGAGTTATCACACAAAGGTAAGAAACAAACCTTATGTGAAAACCCAACCCTGAATGCAATACAAAGTTTGTTGAAATCAAAAAATAAAAAGTTCAAGCTTAAAATTTCTTCAAAGATGTTCATTTTTTTCCCCCCCTTTTAAAGTTGTATACTGATTTCAAAAAAACATAAATATAAAGTCTCTAATTTAATAAGATTTTAAACTATGTTAAAAAAAAAAATCAAAGCACATAAATTTCTACTTTTTTTTTCATGTTTCACATAATAATAAAAATGATCTTTCCCACATATTAATCCTATGTTTGATTGAAATTTTATTATATATATTTTTGATATATAGTAAATAAATTCTTAGTTAAAATAATCATATAGTGGGTCAAAATTATATGAAACCTTAACCCTAAATGCAATAGCCATATTCAAGTTCATTTCAAAATAATCCATAGGTGATTTAGGCAAACCTTATGTGAAGACCCTAAACCTTAAATGTAATACCCGCATGTAACGTCATTTCAAAAAAACAAATAAGTGCTTTGGGTACCCAAAATGTCTTTTTATATACCTAAATTAATTATTATTCTGAATTAATTTTATGACGAAATGTAAGTTTTGCAATGAATGAAAAAAACCAACAACTATTATGGGACCTATATGAGGGTATTGCAAGAGATGCCAAAAAAACCAGCGGCTATTATGGAAATATATGCGGGTATTGCAAGGAATGTTATAAAAACCTAGCAAATACCATGAATCGATATGTGCGTATTACAACAAATGAAGAATGTCAGCAACTATTTGTGGCCCATATGCGGGTATTGCAAGAGATGCCAAAAAAACCAGCGGCTATAATGGGACTTATATGCGTGTATTGCATATTTGAAAATCTCTTTATGAAATTTATAATAGAAAATGATGTAGGTATTATATGTTTAAAATGTGTGTATTGTTTTAAAATTCTTCAGGTGATGTGAGTCCTATTATATTAGATGTAAGTATTGCACAATGTTCATTTTGATCTTTGGTTTAATTCTTACATCTCAAGTACTAAGAAAATTATGACAAAGAAGACATATGCTTAACCATATACCCATAAAACAAGTGTGAGTAGAATATACTATTATATTGATAAAACATGTACAAAAATAGGTGCATGAAAAATTACTAAAGAACCCAATGAAAAAAAAAACGTTGGTTCTCTATAACATATCAAAGGATCGAAATTCAAAATTGGGTAGTCCAAAAAAAAAAAGGGCTACAAAACCTAACTAACTATATAGAGTGAAACCCTAACCCATATCAGTATCTACAATCCCATGTTTAGCTCGGTATGCAGCTGTTGCATTTGCAGCCTTTGCTGCATGACGAACAGTGTAAAAATGGTGGCGTTGCATCTCAACTTGAACTGCATTTGCCACAAACTGGGCCATTATTTGGTCCTGAACCCTATAAACACCCAAAAATCACCAAATTACACCGTAACACACCTTGGATGAAATACAATAAAAAAACAATAAACATTGCTTATTATTGTTTCTTACCTTCCATGAATCATTCTAGATTCATGAAAATCCAAAACAATCGTCAACTGTTTTGTCCGACTTGTTTTACTAGACTTTCGATCCCAATTTTTAACATCCCATGATGTCTTCAATTGTTGTGCATATACACAACAGGTGGATCGGATCATCCTTTGTAAATCTTCATCCTTCTCCATCCTTGATGTTGCATCTTGAACCACACTGCCCACGCCCTAGGCATTGAGGCCCAACACCTTCAACAATTGCTCTGAAGCTAGTTTGACCAAAGTTAGTTTTGGGAGTGGTGGACATTGTTTTGCAACAAGTACTAGGTGATTCCACTCGCGCTCTGCTTTGGCACGAGCACGACTAGCAATTTTTTGATCATTTCGCCTTTGAATAGCCATGGCATCTCCCAAGATGCGAACGTTCATCTTGGCATGGTCTTGATGTCGAGGACCTCCTGCAGAAGTTGAAGGCCTCCCAGGTTTGAACTTTTCTGCCACCAAGCCATGCACTTGTGCCAAATGCTTAGTCAACAACCATTTGGCATAATATGCGATAGTGCAAGTGCCAACTTTGCACTTCCATTTTGACCCAACTTTTGTCCATTCCTTGTCCTTTCGAACCAAATTAGGTGGACAAAGAAGTGCAAGTGCTTGAGAAGCCTGCTTAGTTTCCAATTCTGGACCTAAACCCAAAAATGAGAGTTAAAAAAACAGAATGCAGGTATTACAAAACATAAAATCAAAAAATCACATACTACTCCTATAAACATGAACTGTTTTAAGGTATTGCAATAGAAAAGTTTTGACAAAAAGTTTTTCGCACCTTCTAACAAATGATGGAAGGTGCGGATGTAATTAAACTTGAAGAGACTTGTACAATTTTTTTAATCTGTCTTTAATCTAATGTCCATAAATTTTAAAACAATCTATACCAAACTGTCATCCTTGTCTTTCAATTATGATAGAGCACCATTTTGTTCACCAATTATTGGCTAATTTGTTACAACACTATTTTAGTCACTAATTGCTTCATCTACTATAGCCATATTTTGCTCGACAGTTGCAACAACGTGTGGCTCGGCATCTGCTTCATCTGACATGACAACATTTGGCAGAAGAATTGTGTCATGTGACATAGTACCATTTTCCTTACTCATTTCCAACTCCCCACTAGCGCTTTTCCTCACCCTTCTTCCCCTGGCCATTACAACCCTAAAGAAAAAACCATTAGTTATTGTAATGTTAATTCTAAAGAACTGCACCATAAGTAGCAACAAAGAAAAAATAAAATCTGCCACCATAGAGGAAGGTGACGACATCGTTGCCGTCACCTTCTTCACAACAAAACCACAAAAGAAAGGCAAATTCGCCATTTCCTTGCAGCAAAGTGAAGAAGGTGGCGGTAGCTTTCGTCTTTTTCTTCAATACAAAGTTGCAGCCTTCTTTTCTATGCTACAAGGGAAAAAAAAAAAAACAAAAAACAAAAGAAGAAGAAGGTGACGGCGGCTACCGTCGCCTTCTTTGTGAAGCTGCGCTATAACGCAGCTTCAGAAGAGGAAGAAGAAGGTGACGGTAGCGTTGTTGTCGTCGCCTGCTTCGTTATGCTGCAACGCAACTCCATAACAAAGTTGCCTTCTTTTGCTACGCTGCAGCGCAGCTCCACAACAGGAAGAAGAAGGCGACGACAGCTGCCGTCGCCTTCGTTGTGGAGCTGTGCTGTAGCTGCATAGTAGGAAGAAGAAGGCGACGGTAGCTGCCGTCGCCTTCTTCGTGGAGCTGCGCTGGAGTTGAGCTCCACAACAGGAAGAAGAAGGCAATGGCAGCTGCCGTCGCCTTCTTCGTGGAGCTACGCTGTAACGTAGTTCCACAAGAAGAAGAAGAAGCTGCCGTCACCTTCTTCATTGTGACTTCTTGCACTGCACAAAAAAGAGGAAGAAGAAGGCGACGGCTGGATATTGTTGATCGAGGTCCCCGAAAATGGCGACGGTGCCAGCGTGCAGGATGCAAGCCGATGGGTTTGGTGACCGGCCTCGATTCTTACTTTCTTTTCAACTAAAAGAAACGATATTTCCGGTCACTACAAACCGGCCCCGTTTTCTTCCCTTATCCAATCATATTCTCCCATTCCAACTATTTCACCTGCCCAAAAAAAGACTCCAGGGGAAGAACTAAAGGCAAAAGCTTTTGCCTCCCCCCAAAAAAACTACCATAGTCTCGGCATGCAGGAAGCCTGAGCTTCGTTTTAAAAGTACGAATTTGTTCGCGAATTTGCGTTCAAATGTGTTTTGTGCGCGCTTTGCTTGTGTATATGCCTGCGTTCGTGTGCGTGCTCCTTCCTGTCAAGTTTGGTGGTTTTTCGGGGACGCATAGCGAACGAGAAACTTGCGAGGTCAGCCAGATCGAGGGAGAGATGCACTAAGAGGGGAATTTGAAGACGAAAACTGAGGTGAGTAGTTGCAGTTGTTGGAGCTTTGAAATTAGCGAAGGAGGCGTAAATTACTCGAGAATATGGACTGATCGTGACGACAAGTGCGGCATGGCGGACATCCGTGCTAGCTAAGCATTTCGCAAGAGAAGCTCGGTCCTCTGCATTTTCCGGCTTACGGCCGGCTGCTTGCCTCTCGTACTCGTCTCCGGAGTCTAATTCCGGTCAGATCGCTCAACTTCCTTCTTCTTTGTCCTCTTCCTTTAGCAAGTAGGCCTGATTGTTGAGCAGTTTTTGAAGTTTGTTGCAAAAGAGTAACTGATTTCGGAGGATCCACGGGTTTGATTTCTAGTTTCGAAAGCTCGAATTTCTGGTATTTGTTTCCGTTTTGGTTTCTGGAGCATCTATTTTCTGGAGAATCGTTCAAAGATAGAGTGATTGTAAATTTTATTGCTTCAAAGTATGAGGAAGAGATTTCTTCCAACGGAAAGAAATTCAATTTCGCGGAGACGGGAGCTTCGAAGGAGTTGCACAAAAGCATATTCTGTTACCCTTGTCGAAGTGGATCTGAGTCTAGAAGAAGTTTCATGAAGGGAAGCTGGAGTGCTGTTTGTGGCCATCCCTGTGACGATTGATGAAGTGTCTTGTAGAGGAATTAAGGTTGCGATCAGGGGGATTTTCTACAAGGAATGTCTATGTCGATTTCCTGCATCTCTGTTGTCCTTCTCTAGAAATCTGTGCTGAGGTTTTGGTCTAATACAATCTCTCTGACCTTGCTGATTACGATGCTGAATTGCAGGTTTTACTCTTGTAGTTGTGAAGTTGCTATTTTGCTTCGTTTGAGATCGCTGGCTGTCTCTCTTTATTCCAATCTCGTTCCCAATTTTGCTCCTGAATACTGTGTGGGGATTTGAACTGAGTCTGTCTACCAGTCAGGCTGCAGTAGGAAACCATAGCAATTGAGGATTATGTTTCATCAATAATAGATTTGACAATTTGTGACCAGCCCTGGGCTTGCATGGGCTTGCACTTCCTAGTGCCATGCAGCATATGCTAGGTAACCTTGAATTTTTAACATGCCTGCCTCTTCTTAGCACGGATGACATGAGTTAGCCATTTAACCAGGGGTGTAGTAGGGTGTGCAGCAGTCCCCTGAAGTCCAAGGAAAGCAGTGTTATGTGACTGGTCTAACAGCTGATTCCAAGTGTGATGAACTGCTGCAGAGAGGCCTATTTTTGACAAAGAGGAAATGAGGTATCTGCTGGATGATCACAATATCCTGGAGAGGGAATTAATGTATGATTTGATGGCCAGCAGTGAGCTTTTCTGGGCTAAAAAGGTTGGCAATATGGTCTTAGCTCCACATTACAATGAACCAATGGAGAAGCAAAGAGATAAGACCTTGGCCCGAATCCTCTTTCTATGTGAGAAAGGCGCATTCAAAGGGTGGCTAACAGAGCACACACAGCAATTTGAGTTCAGACAATCTGCACTTTGTGAATCATTGGACATCTTTGATCATTCTCTATCTATCAAGCTTGGAGTCCACTTTTATCTCTGGTATGGATGTTGTGTGATATCAGTGTCTCTTATGTTTGCCAATAAGTACAAAGGTTTTAGGCACATGCGTATGGTCTGCATGGATCATGTAGGTTTCCCTGTTCATATCTTACTTACTGGCTTTTGATATGCTTCACAGGGGAGGTGCAGTTCAGTTTTTTGGAACAAAGAGACATCATGATAAGTGGTTGCAGAAGTCTGAAGATTATATTGTCTGGGGCTGCTTTGCTATGACTGACCTTGGCCATGGCAGCAATGTAAGTGTTTCCATGCAATGCTTCATGTGCAATGGACGAGCAATGTGATGCCTGTTCTGATTACTCTTTGTCTAAGAAATCTGTAAGTAGAATGGAGCTCTGATGACCTTTCCCATGTCAGGTTTGTGGTATTGAGACTCTGACAACATATTACATAGACAGAGGAATTTGTTATCAATACTCCTTGTGAATCTGCCCAGAAATATTGGATTGGAGGAGCTGCAAATGTACACAAATCCTTGCATTGCATGTTTAAAGTTATAGTGACAGATAAATGCACAGGAACCCCAAGTAAATGTATGGATTTATTAGATCTTGCAAAACACAAGCAGGAAGAAGCTAACTGTTCTTGGTCATTTTACAGCATGCGACCCATACTGTTGTCTTCTCTCAGCTGTCAATAAATGGTAGAAATGAGGGCGTCCATGCATTTATTTGTCAATTATGTGATGCAGAAGGCTGTGTATGCCCTGGTATACAGATAGCTGACTGTGGGCATAAGATTGGATTGAATGGTGTTGACAATGGTCGCATCTGGTAAGTCTTCCACAGACCATGGGCAAGCTTGTACACTTCAGGTTGATCTGAAGTTCTTTCCTATCATGCAGTAGCTGCTTTGCTCATAGTTACTAACCATCTGGGCTAACTTTTTTGGGAAAGAAGCATCAGTAGTTCTAAAGTGTGTCTGGGCTGGTTTCTGAAAGTAAGTTCTAGTTTTCTGATTGATACATTTTGAGTACTATTGTCAAATGCAAATGCTGAAGTGCATTTTTTTTGCTTTTGGCAACAATTCTGACCTGAGGCAAAAGTCTTGTCAACTCTTGACATATAAATTGGAAGTTTTTGTGTTTGGCTGTAAAATATGGAACATGCCTTCTTGGTAGGATGAGACTTTTGGCTTTTGCAGATGGGGTTTTATTGATGCGTACTTGTGTCATTAGTCTGTGGTGAAGTCTGCATCTCATCTGTGCATGTGATGGATTTACAGGAATGTTGTGAGGCATGTGGAGGCCAGGGTTTGAAGACTGACAATTGAGTTGGTGCAGCTAAGACTGAGTATGATGTTCAATTAACTTTTGAGGGGGACAACAATGTGCTTATGCAGCAGGTTGGCCCTTGCAGCCATTCTTCACTCTAAGGGTTGTCTACAGTCTCTGTGTTTCTGTTCGTGGCTATTGTATAATTAAACAACAGAGTTCTGAGAGACTTTCTCATTGGCTTTCAGGTCAGCAAAGCATTACTGGGTGATTACTTTTCTGCTCAAAGGAAAGGAAAACCTTTGAAGGGATTGGGATTCAAGCATATAAATGGACCTTGTCCTATCATTCCATCAGTGCTGGACAGAAATGTACTATGCAACAAGAATTTCCAGGTATTATAGGGCCATGGTTGTGTGTTTTGTTATTGGTGCTGTTTCAAGTGAGACATGATGTGAGTTTTTTATCATCTCAGGATTGCTACAACAACTGATTCAAAGCAGTTTGCAAATGAGTAGGAACAGGTCACAATTAGTTTCTGTCCAAACTAATGCTTTTGTTATATCTTTGCATACATATCACTTGACTTGATACCATGCCAGATTGAACAAACAACTTCTGAGTGGTTCTAGAATTTCTTCTTCTCTTTCAAGATGTTACCATTAGTACACTGATTCTGTCTGAGTTCTGGTGATGAACTAGTTGGCCCTCTTTCAACTGAGGGAGTGAAGTCTGCTGGAGCTTTTGAGTGCAAAAGTCAAGAAGCTATTATTGAAGGGAGTATCCATGACAGTTGCAGTCATTGTGGTACGTTGATCTTCTTATAACCTCTGCTAATCACTCGTAGTGTTAGTTTCTCTTGCTTGACATGAAAATAAGTGTGAATGGCATATGGGCCACGGAAATAGATGAAGGAATGCCATCCAAATTCACCTGACCTATGGCAAATTCTCTCCTTGAGGTTTTAAGAAATATTATAGCAGCCTGGCATTTGTGGCAGGAACAGTTTTAGTACTCTATGTACAAATATGGGTTGTTCTTTCAATTCTTCTGCAGAAGAATCCGGTGCCCCCATTATGAAAAAATTTGGTGTTTAGATGAGGGACAGTGCACCCCTGCCAGGCAGCCATTGGGGCTGTGAATTTGCTGAGCTTTCTGCTGAGGGACAATATTTTGATATGTGCCTCATAGGGGCCGCACGTGTGGCATCCTACCATGGTGGCTTAATGTTTTGCATCCATTAAATCCAGCAACTTGTGGTTGGTGGATTGTGGCTTTCTCATGAATGTCCTGTTTTGAGGTCCTGAAACAGAAATCTTTCTTGTTTAGGTCTAATTTCAATGCTGGCTGTTGTCCAAAGTTGATATTTGGTGTGTGCTAGCAGAGTTATCAATTAGCAGAGCATTTAGGGGTAGAATTTTCGGAGTGCACTGTGCTGGAGAGCATTTTGGGGGCTGAGGATCTGCAAACATCAGGGCATTTGAAGGTAAACCATTGTTGCAATATTTGCTGCCACACTTGTGATCACTTTATTATTGCCTGGTTTCTCCCGAGGGTAGCAAGTTTATGTCACCACTGGACATGCAAAAGGCAGTCTACAGTGGCCCACTTGAAACTCAACAAGGTATCAAGGTTGTAGAAGCCTACATGCATTTTTTTATTCATTCTCTTTCTAAGACATTCTGATTCACCTTTTCTGCAGGATGTGCTTGGCCTTATGAGGACTCTGTATGTGTTATCAGCAGCTGACCAGGGGCCTGTTTTCATGAGGTCTGTAACTTTTCTCATATCTTGACAGGTTACCAGGAGAGCAAATGATTCTTTACTTGTTCTTGCATTGAGGTCCCTATGCTGCATCTGAACAGGGCCACAAGGCTATTACAAGTCTTGCAAGTACAGCCACATGTTCTTTTGTCTCTTTTGCCAGGGATCCTCACATGAGGAATGGATTAAATGTGCAGGTATGGCTATCTGTCAACCACGCAATCTCAGCTCATTGCTGAAGAAGTGGCAGCATTGTGTGCAGAAGTCTGGCCTCATGCACTAAATCTTGTGCACTCATTTGGAATTCCACAATCACTCTTTGGCCCAATTGCATCCAATTGGATTGAATACAACTCATGGGCAAATGTTCAACAGTAGAGAAGTTTTCCTTAGACCAAGGTATCATCACAGCTGTAAGGTGACTTAATTCCAGTTGAGTTACATGGAAACACTTTGTGACATTGGATATTGTTGCTACCTGCATGGAGTTCACTAAACTTTTCAATGTGCACCAATCAAATTCTCTGGTGTAGTTTTGGAGGTTTTGTAATGTCTGGATGCCTGTGTCACACAGTATTTGGATGTGCTGTTGGGCATACAACCTTAACCTCATCCCTCAAATCGCCTGAACATACATCTGTACAAAACAGTCACAACACTCAATAGAGTGCTCACTTGAATACATATCACCAGCTGCCTAGTGTTGAAGATGGTGCTGCAGAAGGCTTGTTTGGTTACATAACTACTTAACAAGCATTGACCTGCTTGTTTTTCATATAGCCACAGAGGTCATTGCCAAGTATGAGCCCACATCAAAGGTCTCCAGCTGGTGGATAAGTGAGACTTTGGCCGATAGGTGGTTGTCTTCAACCTTGAAAGTAGACCAAAACAGAAGATGCTGGAAAGGTTATCCAGAATATCCCCAGACATGGAGTGAGAGAACTCATGGATATACCAGATGGGGTGAAGCTGCCAAAAAGTTCTTCCAGAATAGCCTGTCATAAAGCAGAGAAATGTGCAGCATTGACCACTACTATCTTCCTCTTTGGTAATCTTCACTGAGAGCCCTGCCACTTGCATGCTGTTTTTTTCCTTGATTACTATGGCTGTCCTCTTGAAGTGAGATCCCTGAAAAAATCAGAGCCAAATTGTGTTAAGACAGTTACAAAAACACTGCACAACTGGAGAAGAGTATAATGGCATAGAGAAAGGAAGATGACTCCAAAACCCTTAGAACTCTAGCTGAGAAATTGAAAGAGCATGAGAAAGGAGATAATCTGAGCAGTGGTGCTTTCTTTCCAGCTTCAAAGTGGTCCTTGAAGCACACAATTTCCAACAGCAATGGTCAGTAGCTTGTTACACCTATTGACTTGAAGAGGGTGATCTAGCATTGCAATTCAGGGGCCATCACATGGAAACCCTGCTTAAGTTAATAGTTAAGACTGTTTCTTGCAGACATACGAGAAGTTTTGTGAATCCATGCAGCTATAAGATGTGCTCCTAAACAAGACAAGGAAACAAGGGACAAAGACTAATCTGTCATTCATCATGAGGATTTGTGCTTCTGGTTCTATGTGCTTCTCTGCTGCAAATGTATCAAGATTTATAGATTAAGGTTTGTGTAGTTGTGCTGAGTTTTCAGGGGGAGCACTCTTTCTGCCAAGAATCAAGAAACAGACAGAAGACACAAACAAGAATTGTGAGGTGTACCTCTGACAAGAAGAAGGTTCTCCATCTGACAATCTTCATAATGAATGTTAACATCCCCGTCGAGGATCTCTCACATGGTTGAAGTCCACCCGCTCCTCTGACTTTTTCGGCATGAAACTGCTGCCTCCGGTTTTGGTCCTCTCAGTAACGAGATTTTGAACCTCAAAGTAGCGGCAGAGTAGATGGGGTCTTCAAAGAGCTACAACACAATCTGTCGCACACACAGATATTCCTCTTCACCGAATAAAAAAACAGGATCAAGATCTATTCACAGCTTCATTATTCTCATGCCGATTTTCCAAACTTTCCGTGGCGCTCAAATGCATTTGAAACATTTCCCGCAAGCTGCTCTTAACTGCAGAAATACTTAGTCCTCACAGATGTAAGAAAAGTTCAGTCGTTTCTCAAACATCCAACTTTGTCCAGCATAAAATTCCACAGAGAAAAACGGCAGACCGAAAACACACACGCCACATAGCTACATAGAACAAAGAAATGAATGCAAAGCATGCTGTTTTTTTCAATTTTCTCAAGTGGGTGGACTGGCGATCATCCACAGGAGGACTGAGCCACATTTGGCTAGAGGTCACATTTTGCAGTTTTTTCCCCATAAAAAGCCCTTGTACAATTCGCACTGGGTTGCTTTTTGTCTACACAATGCCAACATTCGCCCACAAAAAAAAAACTGATTAGGAAATAGAAAGACGAAGAGAAGATTCTTGAGAGACGCGGATCGGTTACAGGTGCATGTCCGGTACGGAATCCCTTTCTTGCTGGCTGCTCAGGGCGCCGTCTTCATCATCCACGAAAGAAGGGTTCCTTTTTCCCTTACCAGAAAAAAACGCTGTTTGTTGTTTCAAGAGCTTTTCTTGGAGGATGGTGGACGGCGTGGTGCTCAGCAGCTTCGCTCGAGAATTGCGAGATGTATTGGGGGGTTTAGCAGTTGCTACTGGAAGTTCCGAAGTCTCACAGAAGTTTCCAGAAGTAGTTGTTCGTTATTGATGTGAAAAAAAACTCCAAATTTTTTTTTCGATAGGAGTGTTCTGTTGTGTCAGTTTGCGGCAATTTCTTTCCTTTTCTGACTACGATCGAAGATCTTCTTCAGCAAGCAAGAGAGAGGGTGCCTATTCTGGTGTCAGAAAACGAACGCTTCACGAAGCTTGAAAGCATGGTATGTGTTCCTCTTTGTTCTCATCTCAACGTAGTTGTAAATCTCCGGCGGATTCATTCAAAGAACAGACTTACGCTGTTTCTCTTCGATTGGAAAAAAACCTGATCTCTGACTTATCAAGGTTTAAAGACAGCCATGGTTGTCGCATGTAACCCTACTGGTTTCTAGAGCCGTCGATAAAGCTTATTCGTTCAAGGGATGCCGGACCGATTTCGCAGCATCCATTTGCTAGAAACGAGAACCACCACTTCAGTAGCAGGTTTAGGCTCACCAGTATGTAAGGAGGGGTCTGTTGGAAAGGGGGTTTAGGAATCCTGAAGGAGGTTCTCAGGACGATGAAACCATCTTGAATGTCTGTCTCTCTCTCTCTTTGTGTTTTGTGCTGTGGTTTTCAATTCGTGTTTGCACGAAGCTTTGGCTTGCTTTTACACCAAAAGTTTGTGTATGCGCTTTGGAGGCAGAGATGCAGAGATTCCATTCGAGGGGTTTCTGACTTCTTGTGATGTTCCACAGAGAGGATGTTCTGCAATCACAGTTGCTTTCCATCATTCTGAAACACTATTGCAGCAGCTCTTAGGGTTTGAAGATGCTCTGACCTAATTGAGCTCCAAGAAACTTTTAGTTGCATGACTGATGAGTGGTTTTTTCTGCAGGCAGGAAAGCTGATTGCAAACCTCATTGTGCTGGGATCTGGGGTTTTACTAAGGGCTGTTTCACAAGCATATCGCCAAGCAATAGTTAGTGAGTGTCTCTCTCTCTCTCTCTCTCTCTCTCTCTCTTTGTACCCCTCACTTTCTCCACCATGTTTTCCCCTTCATTTTCTGCCCAACAGTATCCAAAGGTTTTGCCTGCAAATTTGTCGAGGCCTATGAAATCATCCTGGAGGCAAGTTTGTTCAAATTTGCCCACATTTTGGGTTCTTTTTTGGCTACACTCTCATAGACTACATTTGTCACATTTTATGTTTCGGAGATAGATCCTGAACAGATTGTAACTCCAGAGTTCAGGCTTTGCAAACCTCCTGAATCAATTAATTGTCTGGTTATATGGGTTTTCATGCAGAAACGCCGACACATTGGGTATCAAGGGGGTGCTTACTGTGTTGGTGGTTATGGGTTGCAGATGCAAGTAAATCAGGTGTTGCTCAAGAAACAGTGCAAAACATGGCACATAAAGTCAGCAAGACTATGACAGAACATGAGGCCCGCCAGATTCTAGGTGTCTCTGAGAAAGCCTCGTGGGAAGAAATTATGAAGGTTTGAGTTTTATTTTCACTTGCATGTTTTCTTCACTACTACCAGTACAGCTGCAGCTCATGTTGACTTATGACTTGCTAACCTAAGACTGCATGCTAAGAGAAACTGTCATCACATGCGTGTGTGTATGCAGAAGTATGATACTTTGTTTGAGAACAATGCAAAAACAGGGACATTTTATCTTCAGTCCAAAGTATTCCGAGCCAAGGAGTGTTTAGAAGCAGCCAAACAGAGAGCAGGTGAAAGGCCAGCATGATTGACTGCATCTGTTGCCATTGAGGATTTTTCTTTTGAGAGCTTCACTGACTTCTCTATAGCTGTAGTATTGACAAGGTTGTCTTCACTTGGGTCTGGGTCCAACTGACCTATAGCACCTGTGTATACATATACACTCACATGGATCAAAGATGGGTCCTGCTTACCATACTAGGCAGTGTTCACTTGTGATTTGGGCTTCATGACTACCCCTGCCAGCTTATCTTTTTAGAGTTTCATGAAGGAGGACATGGCATTAGGATGTGAATGTATGGGTCCTATCAGGTTTTACATCTCCATCTACTGGAAAGAAATTTCTCAGGGATGCAAATTTTATGGAGAAGGTGCAATTCACTTCAGCGAAACATGAGAGTAGTGCATAGCTGTAGTGGCTTAATAACATCAAAGGTTTCTAGGGCTGCTTGGCTATTGCTACTACAAGTCTGGTCAGGAATTTTTGATGGAATTTGTCCTCTATAAAACTTTGATTGTTGTTAATTCAAAGCTCTTTATATGAATTGGATCAGGATTGCAGAGCACATATGATTGAAGGCTGGCTTTGACTTCTTGTTGTTCAGTCCTGGAATGCACTGTAGGGAATATTCTTTCTTGTTGTCAAGTTGGGAGTCCTTTTTTAGAATGCATTCATGACTTGTATTTGGTGCTGTCTTGAACATCTATGGTTTTTGCAAGTGTGATGTAGAAGTCAATGTGCTCCCATTACCATCATTGTGTTGGGTATTTTGCCCAGTCTGCGACAATATGGAAGGGGGATTTTGGTAGGTGTTTTGCTTTAATTGCAGAAGATGTTGGCAGACCACAACCATTCTTTTTGTGGACAATGCACAGAAGGCCCTAATGTACGAAAGCATTGATGCATCAAACTCAATATGCCCTTCTTTGAAATTTGCATGTTAAGCGTTGCTATATTGGAAGAGTTCATTGTCAACTGATCAGTGGGAAACTAATGCTTTGCTTGCAGTTGAATGGTAGTCTCAGAGCTTGGTAAAAGTACATATAGTGATACTAAATGTGAGCATATGAGTAATCAGATTTTAAATATCAAAATAAACAAGTAACTAGCAATTCATGTGTTCCTGGATGATCACATGTTGAAAAATATAGCTCTCAGGATAATTGGTTATTTGAATACATGAATTTCCTCTAAGTTACATGCACAATTATTCTAAACCATTAGGAATGAATTTCATTACGTTTGTCCTACAATCAAATTGCATTCCAACATGCACTGCAAAACAATAAGAATTTGTGGAGGGGAATATTAACATTATTTGAACATGTCGATAGAAAATGGAAAGTTGTTGCTGATGGGGCCCTAGTACCCAATCTGATAGGATGCTTTATAAACTCAGATGTGCTTTTATCAAGGCTATGGATGGTGCTTACCGTTTTCTCCTTATATGTCCATTGGACCAACTTTTGCAGCCAATGGACCAACTTCAACAATCTTGCAAATTAATATGACTATAAGAGGAGGGGGAAAAGAAGTGGTTTTTACTCTCTACCAAAGATTTGCATTATTCTGATGTTTTAAATTGTTTTGTGAACATGACAATGTTAGACTAATAGTGGTTGGTTGAAGTAAGGAATTGGTAAAGGTTACAAAGTTCACCATTGAAAGTTCAAATCCTAATTGAACCCTTCTTCCACATGTTTTGCAAAGATGATAAGCTACCTTGGTGGGAGGGTTAAGAAACATTGTGGATGTTGCCATAATTATCATTTTTAAAAATGGTGAAGGAAAAGGAAAAATTAGCATTATTTATTAACTATTGTTGGGTAAAAATCATTTTTTTCACCAAACCCCATTGAATATTGGGGCAATTTTTTCAAATACCCCCTTTTTTTCATAGAGCTACCATCCTTCAATGGAATTTCCTTTTGTGTATACAAGGATAATTCAATGAATTCAAACCACATGTACGATTAACCACCCAAAAATTTGTGAATTCAAACAACCTTTTTTAGCTTATGCAATACAAAAGTCTTTCATTCACACATCTAGATGAAAAATCTAGATTGTTTTGAGGGTGAAATAAAATGTTACAAGTTATATATCAATCAAGTAGCAAATTTCCTAACTAAAGTTTGATCCAATCTAATTAAATCATTCATAACAATTGGATTCCATTTATGTAAGTGATTGTAGTTGAGGTTTATTTTAATGAAAAATAAAATATGCTATGTATTTCACAATTATTGCCCTACTTGTCATTAGCCTAAGCCCAAATGGTAAGGAACCAAGGCAATCATAGAAATTATTGGTTGTTAATGAAGTGAACCAACATGCACCAAAACAACTTAGTTTTTTTTTCCCTTTTGGGCCAATGGGTTAAGAAATGTTGGATATTTTAAATTTGTGGTGTTCTCAATGTATTCTATCAAGCTCCCAACATGTTTCTAATAGCACATCAATTTGTCCATATCCTTTGCCCTAGATTCTATTCTTATAACATATGTAAATTGTAGCTCAAAAGGATCAAGAGGATACAACATATTTATTTAATTTCGGCTAACAATTAGATTAAATGGTTTGTGGTGGGCCAATCAATGATGCCCATTGCAAAAAATAAAAACAAAAATTTGGGGCTGCCATGACTAATTAATAAGAGCCACATTATATTATAAAGCACCTTGATAGAAGAGTTACTGTTAAGACCAATTTCACTTCCCAAACAAACTTGGAAATCTAGTATTCTCTACTTATGGCATTATTAAGTTCTCTTTCTTCAACTTGGTGTCAGGGACTTGGTCAAAAAAAAACAATAGAGAATATTTACAACATTTTCAAATTCTATGGCTGAAGATGAGAATTTGATTCAATTGACAAGTGCGGAAGTTTTGTTAATAAATGTTGTTTATCATGTTCATGGTCACACATATTGTGATGTTAATCTTTCATTATTTTGGAACACACATTTTTGTAATTGTCATTTGAAGATGTGGCCAATTAGTTGACATGTTTGGTCTCATTTAGGACCCAACTTGGTGTTAAGAATGAACTTCTAAAGGTGGATCTATGTCATCTTATAGTATAGATTATTAGATGATTGTTAGTTTATATTTTTCCTGTTGGATAACAAGTAATTTGACTAGAGAGGCCACTGATTTTAATTATAATTAGGTTCACAACAAATTTATAAACATGGTTTTCAAAATGAAGATGGTTCCAACACTAATAATTGTTTGTGCTAAAGATTCATAATCTCATCAATATGTTTTGAAGCATTATAAGATGAAGCTTAGTTTTTTCTTCTAATGTGTTTCCTTGTTGGATGATGAATAGATGGCATATTCCTAATTGGATGATGACTTGTTCGATGGGTCACCATCATATGGAGAAAAGAATGAAATATTATTGTCAAATGAATTGGAACTCAATACATGCTATTTCATGTTATGCACATACTTGCATGAACAATGTTCATATTGTGTGCATATGCAGAGAAATACTACCACCTTTGGATAATGTAGCAATTGAGCTTTGTTGAATTATGGCATCAAAGATTGAAGATGTAGGTCTTTGGTATCAAATATGTGAACATGAAACTATTGACGAATTTCACAATATCACTTAGGTATGCATTCAAAGCCTTATGCTTTGCAACATCCATGAATTGAATTTATGTGGGATTCACTATATGTTAAATTTATAAAATAAAACAATTTCATGAGAAAAACATGGAATTAGTATTAAATTCAAATTTTTTTCCATACGACAATGAAATCCCTTGACTATGTGCTAACTAGTCTAAAAACAACTATTTCAATAGCAAATGGTATTGATTTGACATTTAACATTTGTTGCAACCTTGTCATTACCACTGGATACATTTGATCTTTAGAGTAATGGATTGAAATCAATGTTGATGATTGTCTAAACAATATGGTTGTAAAGTTGTAAACTAATGAAGTAATCATTGTCTATATGTTTATGACTTTGGTTGCAAGAAGTGATTGCCATATGAGATAAAGCTTACAAAATGGGAGAATTGGCTTTTGAAGACTTGGATAAAAAGTTTGAACTTCATTTGGCACTCACCTAGGAATGTTTCTTGGCAATGCAAGGTGTTTGGTTGGAGGCAACATCAGCAAGGTGGCAATAACAAGACTATTGATTCAAGTTCAAGAATCACTTTTAGGGTCATTGTAGTGCAATCACTATTATAAAATGCAAAAAAATTATGTGGTTCATTATAAGGCTTTATTCATCTACATTGACATGAACATTCAAGGCCTTTTGGAATACATTCATTTAATGTATTGTATTCAAATAATTGTTAGCTAGGTTCAAACAACTATACTATATAACTATACATTCCTAAAACACAAACTCAAAATTGTAACCCATTCTTTGAAATAAAATACTCATGATTATCACACATTCACATCTTCCACCATTGAATTTGAAGCCTTAACAATTTTCTTAAAAAACACATATCTCTTCAAAAGCTTAAAAGAAACACAAAGGATGAAGGTGTTTTTTCCAATTCAAGTAAAGGCCTTTTGGTTCAAGAAAATAATTTATTGTGTGGTACTATGTCAAATTTTTAAAGGACAATTACAAAGTGGCCAAAGTGATTGCCCACAAATGTTTTTTAAAGGTAGTGCAAAGCGACTTGAACAACTAAACGGTATTGTGGATTGTAAACACTCAACCAAGAGAGTAGGCTTGTGCAAATGGTATTGTTATATGTGATTTGCCTTGTGAGTTACAAATTTCATGGTAACATGTCACCTTGAAAAATTACACCTCCTACCATATAAAAAGGAACTTATAACCATAAAAAAAAAACACTTTACAATTAAAAATAGAAAACTTACACATGTAACCTCTAAAATTTTACCATGAAAACTATAACCACAAAAATTATTTCCATGAAAATATAATATTTTACATCAACAAATTTGACACTGTAAATTGAATAATCATGAATTATGCTTATGCAAATGGTACCATTCCCTTGTTTGACTTGTGGACTACAAATTTCATAGTAACATGTCACCTTGAAAATTTTCATATGTAACCATGAAATGCAAAACTTGTAACTATGAAAAACAAACTTGTAAGCACTAAAAATTAAAAACTTGCTTATGTGACTTCAAAAGCCCATACTATGAAAATTTGAAATTATACATCAATAAATTGAACATCATGTTTAAAAAACCATGAAATTATGCTTGTGCAAATTGTACTATACTCTCCTTTCACTTATGGGCTGCAAATTTTGTGATATCATGTGACCATGAAAAATGACACCTTTAACCAAGAAAAATGATATTTGCAACCATTGAAAATTGAAATCTTCTACATGTGGCCTCAAAATAGCATACCATGAAAATTTGAACCATGAAAACTACTATTACCATGAAATTTTGAAAATTTACATTAGTGGATTTTACATTATGAAATGAGCACCCCTAGATTATACTTGTGCAAATGGTGTTATTCCCTCTTTTGACTTGTGTGTTACACATTTTGAGATAACATGTCATGATGAAATAATACACTTTTAATCATGAAAAATGACACCTATGATCTAAAAAAGTGATACCTATAACCATAAAAAATGGTTGACGACTTTGTTGTGGTCATGGGAAGTGTTTTGCTTGATGATAACAAGGCTTTATGGACATAGGGTTACTGAATAAGATGACCATGTGAAGTTTCAAAGACTTGGACTACATTGCTGACTTGACTTTCCAGTTATAAATTGTCAAACCAGAGATCACCCTACTTGAATCTCTAAATAGTTTGATTAAGTCCATCAATTTCTTTGTGTGCAATTTGAAAAACAAACACAGGTCTTACAATTGTCCTTTTGTTTCATGATGATGCATATCCAAGGTCTATAGTGAATTAGGATGATGAGATGGAGTTCCCTTGGATTTGCTGGTGATGGCAAACTTTGTTCATTCAATGCAGGGGTATCATTGATTGTGGATTTGGGTTTATAATGCTTGCTACAGGCATACAATCAGGCTTCTGATCCAGCCACATGTTTACATTTGTAATTTGTGAGAGCCACTGAGTGTGTGCACATGCAAGCCATTGTTTCTTACAGCATATTCCAGAGTATCCAGTGTGCTGATGATGCCAGTTGCTCAAGTTGCCCCCACCAGATATCACAGCTGTTGCTACCTTTGTTCACGAATGCCAAATAGTGGCCTCATGTCTCAGGATGTCACAGAGCAGCTCTTTATGGAGCTGTTCATCAGCCACTAAAATTTTGTCCATTTCATTTTTGTATGTCCTTGAGCATCATCTGCACATACTGTCCATTAGAAGCACCTGTTCTTGCTTTCTGGAAGCCTGCCCCACTGACAACAAATGAAATTGGCATTTCAATCTGAGAGAAAATCCTTGGCACAATGAGGCATTTCAGATTTCTCTTAAGTTATCTGCAGTCTGTCTAGTTCAAGCATGAACAATCTCAAAATCAGGCATCACGCTAGAAGCTGCATAACACTCAATGAGCTCTTGGACTCTTGCAATATGGGGAATCACATTGGGCCCAACATGTCACGATCATACACCACAGTTGCCTACTAAAGATGATTGTTTAGAAGCTACCTAATTTGTGTCTGCAAGAACTCCCAGCTGCCAGCCCTGTGAAAAATGCTGACACTTCAGAGAGCAGGAACAAGCTCCACATGGCTGAATCCAGTCTGCCTATTGTCCTGATCATGGTGTTCCTACATGGGCATGCACCCATGACTACAACAATGCCCACTGTACACACAGAGATCTTCCAACAGAGAGGCTCAATCCTTCATCAAAATTAAAGCTGCCTAATTTCACCACAGCAGCCTTGCCATCCAGGCAGCCATTGCAGCATGAATGGCCAGCCAAAGATCTGTACAACTGCCCCAAGCCAAAAAGGGTCCCAGAAAAAGTGTACTACTATTATTTTCTTTCAGGTTCATTTATATCATCCTGTGCCTACAATTTTGTTCAACAGCATGAATTGAGAACAGGGAAAATGTTGTGGTTAGCATGAAAAAGACTTGATTGAATCTGAGTTTATCTTCGATTTCCAAATTATGTTGATATCATAGCCTCATTGTGTGCAAATGATGGTGTCATCAAATCTTAAGTTGATTGCCAAAGATAATATGGGTACACCTACAAAACAAAAACCAATTATGAAACCTATTTATCATTTGACTTGAGCATACACTAATCAAACAGAAAAATTGGTGTGATTGATTTATCATGTGAAGAGGATACAATAATCAAGCAGAACAATGTACAGTTGTTGACTGATCAATCCTACTACAGAACCACGGAATTCTATCTACTCCACTATTCAATTTTCTAACCTTGAATTGATTTAATACCATGCTAGTGGCTTTGATGTCTGATGCTTCAATAAGCAGATCACAGATTTGAATATGGTGTGTCTTCACTAGCCATTGTAATTCCACATATGTACCTACCCCTGGTGTCTCTGAGATTGTGGACAAAACAAGGATCATGTGAAACAAGAAAATGCCAAATGATGATGTATGGGTATGACATGAAGGTTTCCATTTCCAAGAGATGCAAAGGAAAGCTTAGAGGTATTTTATCTAGATGAGCTCTGTCATAGCATATAGACGCGAGCATCTTTTGTCTTCAAGCTGGTATCGATCCCTACAAAATTATAACCCTCAACACAACTATAGAGCAGTATCTACTTGAGAATTTCCTAGTATTTGGCATGTGTACAACATCATGACATGATCAATCTTCTGCACGTTAGACCACAGAAACTTCCATGGACCACATAAAATTGCAAGCAATCTTCAGTCAACTCTCTACATGAGAAACAGAGATAGTGGAAACACAACAGAATCTGTCATGGTTGTTTCTGTAACACATTGTCACTGATTTCTGAATATTGTTTTACAGCTACCAAAAGTAATGTACACAGCTTCAAGACTTCCTTCAATGAAGCTGCAAGTTTGGAGTTTTGAAATGAAATCATATTTGGTGTTGTGGAGACATTTAAGAGTTTGAACATGAGAGCAGATTGTACCTACTTCAACACGAACACAGCATTTGCATACATAGCAGTTGTTCTGCTTTGTAGTTGTGTAGATGGAAATTAACAAGTTTGAGAAATGTGGTAAAATGGTAGAGGAACCAAGGTTTGATGTGATATGTAGGTGGAGCATGCTTGTTTGCAATTGAGCACATCACATGGTCATAGCTATGAGATCAGCACAACTGGACTAATCCCGCTTTCATCACATGTGTACAAGTAACTAAATTCACATGCAACAATTTGCAGGAGTTACTGGAAGCACGCCATATCCAAGACAAAGTGCCAAGGTTACTCAATGTAGAGATCATCTCTTTGGCGATGGCCCTTTTGAGCACTGAACTGAGACTGAACTAGTCAAAAGTGGAGGCTACTTGCAGGCAGCATAACAGTATTCATAACGCATTGTCGACCGGCACTGGACAATGTGTGCTAATTTTATTTCATTTGAATTGGAGCTGACATCAAACCTCAGCTGGCAGAGTTACAATATTGATGACAGTCATTTCACAGGACTTCATCAAGATTTAGACGGCTTTACTCTATAACGGCCATCGTTAAAGGTCCCAATTTGTGATTTGCAGAAGTGAACCGAGAACATGGGCATCACACAGAACCAGGATATACGAGTTTGGAACGCTAGAGATATTGGAATACTTGTCAAAGGGATGCGACAAACCAGCTCATGGGGTGCAGCATTGTCGACTGTGTTTATGATCCCGTCCACCCCGTGTAGAGCGCATATGTGCCGTTTGCAGCGAGATAGTAGAACCCATCAGTCTCTACCCTCCAGCTGCAGTTGGGCAGGCATGTGAACCACGGACTGTCCGAGTACCCGGAAAGAATGTAGTTCCAAACCTCGATCGTCTGAGGCGACTTCTCGTTCTCCGCGTTGAACACACAAGAGACGCTAGGATCGCTGGCACTGGTGATGACCGTCATGTTCCACTCTGCGCCGGAGTCAATTGTCTGCATCCCGTAGTCTACCTCGAGGGATTTGCATTGTACGGTGCAAGGAGTCGTCAGCTCATTCGAAATTATCTCAACAAGAGCAACACCAGTGTCGCCTTCTGCAGTCTGCATACGGAGTACCGCGAGGAGGACCAGCAGCACACTGCATATGGCTGCATTATTCTTGAGCTTCCACCCACGAGCAGCCGGCACGAACATACTGGGCCTACAAAGAGACAAGTATTGATTGTGAGTCATGCTTGAATACGGACTGCAACAGTAGTTCTGTTTACAGCTGATTCAATTCTATCTGGAGCTGCTGATCTCAGTGATTTTCATCAAGCTTCACATCCCAGTTAAAATTTGCAGACATACTCAGAGATCAAGCTGGTGATGAAACTTTGTTCTCGACTTGCAACGAAGTTAGGGATCTGAGGACGACAACAAGAAGTATATATACTCATGAGCCAGCAGCTCTGGAGAAATTGCCATGAAATGAAGACGACGACAATATCCAAGACATTAGAGCTATCTCAATCCAAAGTCAAAAAGTATTAATCCGGAAGGTGTAGTGGGGGTTCTTGGAAACCAATGTATGTGGCTGACTTTTGCACTATTTTTAGGCAGATTTGGAGGAATAGGTAGCATTATTAATGCTGCCCTCATCGTCACTCTGTCAGCATTTATGCATCAATCCGGTTGAGTGGGTGTGGCTGCAGGAAGGTGATACTATTTTTATACCATTTTTACACTCCGGAGTAGGAAGCTTGTAAGGGCTCGTGAATAGTACACAAATTTTGTAGTGCAGTGAAGGTTCAGTAGTGGGTGTCAAACATGTGCTTATCTCAACGGCGATTAGTGCTAATGAGAAAAATGAGAATCAGCATTGTTTACTAGCTGAATATTGGGTGGTCTGGAGTGTTTGCTGATCCCGAAACGTTTTCAGTGAGGTGATTTTCTGGATAGCACTGATTTCTCGGAGTTTCTCATTGCACTTTACGTCACATTTTGCCTGATTTGTCAACTTTCACATGACTTTTCACAACTTTTTACATAAGCAATAAAATAAATGGTTGATGTGTAAAGGGTGCATAAAATTCAAATGAAAAGGATTGTCTCCTTTCCTTGATTCCTTTCAAATTGCTGTTGATCATAAGAAGCGATGAATTAAAAACATAAGCAACGGTTTGACACCCACTAATATTAGTGTAGACAAGATTACTGATCAGTGATGATCATCAGCGTGGATTTAGGAACGGCTGTTAACTTGTAGGTGTGATGCCAATCCCACGGCCCTGCACTGCACATTGGTGTTATACGTCGGGTTCAATCTTCGCAGCTTCAGGTTTAGTAATCAATCCTCTTCACAGTTTTTGGGTTGACTTTGGCACATCATTCAGAGTTGGTGAATCTTAATTCTTGACAAGGTTCCGTTGACATTACGTGCCGCCTGTTCCGCGTACCAAAGGGGCTTCAGTATGTTCTGGACTCCGGACTCTGCAATTGCTCCCCTGGCAACCCCTGCCTGCCAGTGCACTGTGGACGCCTAGGAATGTCAGAAGAGCAAGTCTTTCCATAAATAATTTTCATTTCCTAGATTTGGGGGACGCCAGCTAATCGATCTGTAGATCATGATCAGGATCTTTGTTGGCTCTACCTGTAAACAATGTAGTTTTCATTTAGTCCCACATTTTGAGGGATGGTCAGCAGGTGTTACTGTGACTTCAGTTTTGGGGAACTTCATGAAGCATTTCAGGTGTTACTGGGAGTTCATTTTTGGGGAATTACATGAAGCATTTCCTATAGTTTTAACTGTTGGTGGGTAAAAGTTTAACCTTGCCATAAGAGGCAGCTCGCCATTCTTGTTTTGCTTGGTGATCTGTAGAGATTTTTAGGAATAATAATCTCTACATTTTATCCTAACTTAGATTGCTCATTTCGAACTGTGTAATGACTGCGTGATCCTGTCTCTCTGACCAAAAAAACCACGAACTCCAAGAATCACCTTCATTATGGCAGTTTTGTTTTGTGAAGGAAGCAATTCTTGGATTTTCAAGCAATTTGTTGGCAATGAGGATGAAGTTTTATTGTTGGATTTTTTTCTAGCTAATTTCTTGGTGATGAGGACAGTGTTTTTCTTTTCAATTTTGTTATATAAAGATGTGGAGAATTTTTCCAAAAACTAGCCAAATTAGTTGAATTTACACTAGAAAAAGAATATTTTCTAAAATTTCCCAACTTTTTTGTGCAATAAACAAAATTTGTGAGAAAAAATTACTGTATGAAGAGGAAGTTCTTAGTTTCTTATGTACCTTTACAACTGACAATTTGAAATCTAGGCTGTTCCTCACTCATGCATACAAAAAACCTAAATTAGGCATCAATAGATATGTCTGATAATATTTTTATGGAACTTTCAAGTCATTTGAATCTGCAAGCACATGGTGTTCAGATGAATACAAACTATCTTCCTAACCATGTTCAGCACCTCTTTTTGTCTAGGCTCATGCCAGGGGAAATTTGGCAGGGACATACTCACAATACTCCCATTGAGGCCAGCAGAGAAAAAATGTTTTGGTAAACGGCCATATGAAAATACCAAAGGGACACAGAACATACGATAAGGCAAACGTCAAGTTCCAAATAGAGGCGTCCATCTAAAGTCAAGGCAAGGACTCTGCAAAGGTAGACGGGCACCTACCAACTAACTTACGTGATAAGCGGACCAAACAAGAAGTTTCAAATACTGTGCATTTGGGCTACGACTCCCACCATGTCAACTGTCTGAAGGCCCCACCATTACCTGAAGTGCATAATTGATAACATACTAAAATGGGAGAGACATGTGCATATCAATTCATCCCATATTAGCAAGATCTCTTAAAGTCATGCGCAACCTCCAAGTTCTGTTGTCAACACCTTCCAGAGAAAAGCAGTTGGCAAGAAACGATATTGGAAGTGTCTGCTCTAGTAAATTACCATATTATCCTACCAAACATTCCCACATTTTTTTAAACAATCAAAAGTTTGTCCTTATTTTATCATAGTGGCAAGATTGGCTCCTTAATGTGAGCTTCAATAATTTATTTTTTCATTGGCAATATACACCAAATTATGAAATGAAAAAGTTGCACTACTAAATTAATTAAATAAATTTTAAAAAGGTATCACCACATCAATGCCTTAAGTTTCTAGCTAGTACATGAGGAGGCCATTCTTTGTATATTTTAGGAAGCACTTGAAGTAAACCTGTATTTTTTATGAGGGCATTACTTTTTTTGCCCTTTTTCATCCACCTTATAACTTTATAATTTTTGACATGCATAATTATTTGGTGGGACATATATTTTTTATTTGATTATAATCATCAAATATTGGCACTAGAAGAAAAATGGTTTTTTACAACTAGCCTATGCAACTATTTTTTTTGTCATATGCAGCATATGTAACTAAAAATCCTTTAATCACCTTGAACAAGTTGCATGCATCTCTAGTTGCAAACAAATGAAGTCAAAATCAACATATACAATTTCATCAATATGTAAAAAATATGGTCTAATGACTACCATGCAACTAGCATGCGACTAAATAGGTTGGACCTTACATTGTGTCATGTGTACAACGTCTAACAACAAATGATAATAAGACACATAGCATATTTATTAACCTAGGGAGGCCTAACCTAAATTAATGAGGTGTATTCTTCAACAAGTTAAAGAAAGACATGTGGCATTTTGTAGGTTTATTTTTTGATCAAATTATAAGGTGATGCATGGCAATTTGTAGGTTTATTTTTTATTAAAATTTAAGAAAACATGTGGCAATTTGTAGGTTAACCTTTTATTGAATTACAAAGAGACATGTGGCAATTTATAAGTAGCCCATGGAGGCCTAAAATACCTAGGCTTAGTCCATTTAAGTAGGTTAGTAGGTTGATTTCTTTTTATTATCTACTTAGCCCAATTTTACCTACCTACTTACATTAAGTGGGTGTAGATGAGTTGAAATGAACCAAAATTGATGTCAAAATGTCAATTTTTTTGCAATTCTTGTTACACTTGTTTATGTGGTGCCACTTAATGGCATGTGAATCATGGAAAGTTGTGCTTATTGGATAATAGGGATATTGAAAACTCTAAAATGAGTCAAAAAAAATTCAGTATCAAAGTTTGGTTTGAACAAAGGATGCTTAACAACTTTATTCAATAACACTACTTTCATAAAGGGCCTTTTAAAGGGCATTGTATATGTTAATTAAAGAAAAGTTGTAGCTTATAATATAAAAAATTAAACTTGAAAATGTTAACATCACTTCTAGACAATGTGGTTTCTCTTAACACAAAAAGTCATCCCTCATAACATGTGTTAAGTAAACAAGTTAGTGATATTCATCCATTCCAATATACAATATGAGGTGTCCATTGTGACACATATTACATTAAAATGGCAATTTGACATTAGGTAATGACACATATCACACACAAGTTTTGCACACTTTGAACATCACATATTGTACATTATAATGAGTGAAAACCGAAAAGTTTATTTCACACATGAGTCATGGCTTTTTGTGTGAGAGTGAGTCTTTTAAATTAACATTGTGTTATATCACTTTTTCATTTAACAATTATCTTAGGTTTTAATGATTATGTGTCCTTACAAGCTTCCAATTAACAATCATTAATAGCTTGTGTCAATTGTGTGGGTGTTGCCATTTGAGAAGACACCTTTTACTTATTCTTGTCATGATTTCAAATTAATTAAATTTAAAAAATAGTAGAGTCTATTGTAAAGTAAGATCATTATTTTATTAATGTTGCAAATGGGTATTTTAAAAAGGAACATATCATGTTTTATTGATGGTTGGGGATGTAACCAACACTTAGTGCCAAAACTTTCTTAATGATGATGTTGAAGAAATTTTGCAAAGTATCTTCAAGCAACAACAATTTATTCACCATATTCTTAGAACACCAATTTTAAAGCATCATTATTTTAACTTCAACTTTTAGAATCCTTAAAACAATGAAATCAAACTAAAATAACAACTTCATGACCTCAAGTAGACCATATCTTACTAAGCAAATCAAAATTACAATTGTAAGAAATTGAAAAGTTAATAGATAGTATGAACAATGTATTTGACTTGTTGTTCCATGGGAAGAATGCTAACTAGGCTTTTAGTCAACAACAATGCCCATCATCAAGAACCCAAATCTTTGAAAATAAATTCACATTGTCATCTTCAACCTAACATTAAGCAAATTGCTTTGGCCCACCCTTGGAAACAAAAATGAACTCTAAATAAATTGCCAATGTACAAGCCTTAAAAGGCAATGGTGGACCATCCCACATTGATTAATTGACCTTGGTGTGCATAACCTTTCTACCTAGTTTTTTTTCATGTTTTGATTATTGTGAGGTTAAGATTTAAAGCTTGTGAATCAATTAAATGTTTTCATTGGTAGGTGCAACATCAAGGTCACACATTTAAAAAATATTCATAATGTTGTCAATGCAACAATGATTTTTGTGTTTAGAAACATAATTTAAAATAAACTTATAATTATGGTTAAAAGTAAGATTATTGATCAATTATTAGCATCAAAATTCAATCAAAATAAATGTCCTAATTTTGGCAAAAAAATTAAATGCTTAAATTTTAACGGTGGATTAAGATGATATTGAAAATCTTATGGTAAAAAACTTATATCCTAACTTGATTATGTATTAAACTAGTAATCAATACATTAAAAATAACATCATCAAATGAAGAATTTATTAATGAAGTGCATTGAAACTTTCTTAATATATATATTTTTTAATTTTTAAAAGTTTTAAATGATGTGATTGTTATAAAATTTATCCTTGAGAGTCCATTTCACAAAGTTTTTAATCTTTTGCATGAATTTTTTTATCAATCACATGTTTAGGGACATTCTTAGGTTGGCTTATTAATATTTATGGTTAAAATCATAAGGGATAATTATAGGATTTATGGTTTGATAATTGTTAAAATTGCAAAAAAATCACTAGTGTTAGATTATGGACACCCAAATGCTACTTTTGAGACACCTAACCATGCTTTCGCCTAAGACAACAAATCAAGCTTGAGAATATTAAAATAATCAAGATGAAAGAAGGGATGGGCTCCAATAACTTCATTGGATGTGAAAATTTTCGTCACAACATGATTGCAAGATGATGAAATGCTTCAATGATCATTTTAGTTTAAGAAGAAATTAGATAGATTGTTTTCAACCCTCATTGATTTGTGAAAGATGGAAAACAATTTACTGGAGAGGATATTTCCTTCACCTTCAATTGTCAAAGGAGGAAAAGGCTCACCATGGGCAAGGGCAAGTGGGCTCAAGGGAAAGAAAATAATGTTTGTTTTTTGGGATATGTGCGAATGTGTGAAAAGAATGTGAGTATTGGAACTTGATGTGACTATGTGAGTGTGATATTAAAATAATAATAATAATAATTAGTGAACAAGAATTGCAAGAAGGGAAGAATAATAAAATGTTTTGAATTATCATCAATTTTTAAACGTAATAATTATAGTAATTAAAGAACTTTGTAAACTTGATAAATTTCAATTTGAAGTAGTAGAGAAGGAATTGTATAAACTATAAATGAAAAGGGTTCAAAATCATTAATAACCCTTAGATTTTTATTTTTAAATTAATTAAATGCATTAATATCCAATTATGGACCAACAAAACCCATTACTTCACAATAACACACCTTGGGTTTTGTGATTGGGCTTTGCTATTAAATCCTAATTAGGAAAGACATATGTACATATTCATTCATGATCCATGTCATTAAACCCATGTTGTTTCACCCATTTAGTCGTAAAGGACATTTAGTCACAAAGCCCAGTCATCTTATTGATTAAGATTTTTTTATTTGGCTTAATATTGAAATTTCATGTCATTAATGACCTTGGTATGACATGTAAAGTGCATGCCATCTAAATTTAGTTGTTTTATTTTACTAAATGTTACAAAAGACACCTTTATGGATGGGTGACATGTGTCAAAAATCTATAAACACATTATGAATCATTGCACAAGACTAAAAGTCAACTTAGTTTAGCCCATGTAATTAATGTAACCAAAAGTCAAGCTAGCCTAACCTAACCTAGTTCGCCTAGCCAAAAATCAACCTAGCTTAACATAACTAAGCTAACTACCTATGTTAGATAACTTAAGTGACCTAACCTAGGCTAGGTGGCCTAGATTAGAAACACATGTCAAATTCCTAACCCAAGAAACCTAGATTAGGTTACCTAACTTAAACCAAGTGGCCTAGGTATCATAGGTTGCAAGAGTGAAGACTTGAACCCCTTGCTCTCATTTTAGGGTTCAAGTCTTCATCCATTGCACTACCACATTTTTTTATACCAATTATATTTAACACAAAGTTATAAAGCTTAAATTTTTTTGCTTTGAATTAACCTTGGCCACCTTAAGTTGACCTAGGTCAACTTACCTATTACCTGCCAACTTAGCCTAGACCTAGACCTCCCTAAGTTGACTTAAAATAAATTAGTTTGTCACTTATATTATTTACTAACCTATCCCAAGTTAACCTAGGTATTTTTAAACTAAAAGAAAAATCCTAGGATAATTATGTCACATCTAGTTACATCATAGGTGCATATAGTTGTATCTAATCACATCATAATCGCGTATAGAACTACACACAAATTTGAGGTGGTTACAAACTTGATAAAATATTTTATAGTGAGGCTCTTAGGTTGACTTGGCAAAAAACCTAAAGCTAGGAACCTAGGCAAGCCTACCTAGGTTAACCTATTAATGGGGTAACTTATTTTAGCTATATTTAAACGTACTAGATGTAATAAATTTATTATGTTTAATTAAGTAATTTACAAGGTAGCCTATATTACAAAGTAGGTTTTTACTAATTAGCCTACATACATAGGTTAATTTAATAGTTATGTTAACCTAATCCAGTGTGTTAAATAGTTAAAAAGTCAATGAGTTATGTGTCACCTTTTTCAAAATAACTATTAATATTATAATCAAAATTACAATTAACAATAGATTGTTTAATACACATACACATGCATGTGAATTCATGACTTCAAAAACTTCATGGCACACAAAAAAATATGGCATGCCATGACAAATATTCGTGCCATAAATTCAAAACACACAAAAACTTATGGTGTCACAAAAAATCATGGATTGCTATGAAAATTTGTGACATGTTGTTACCAAATGGCATGTCATGTCATCATCACATGGAAGACCAAGTCGATATTAATTGCAAAGGACAACAATATTTTCAACTAACTAATAAATGAGATTAATTCATCAAATCAATGACATGAAACATGATGTGAAGTTAGTGTCACAAGTCATGAGGTGTTGCGACTACTAATCAACCTCATTGCCATGTGGCATGCCATGTCAACATCACATGTCCATAAATTGTTATTATTCACCAAAAGTTGCAAGAATGAATGGAAATTTGTTATTACCTAATTTTGGATGATTAAAAATACATTTTTGAAATTTTAATATTTGTGTAAAAACCATCAAGTCATGATATTGACTACAATCGCAAAATGATAATGCCATGTGGCACCACAATGTCTTTACAACTACGTAGTCATTAACATGAACTTGTAGTTACAATTGTAGTAAGAAAAGACAATAGTTGTTTTATTAATTGGTTGAAAAACCCAATATGTGTTGTTATGTTTTAATTTATATGGCTTCCATCCATCATTAGTATCTAATTCCACCTTGAACCCGTTGTGTGGTATTTGTAACCCTAGGAAAAGGGCCTATACAATAACTCATAGCGAGAAAAACCACATTTTTTTATAATGAATGATAGTAAAAAGGAGAATGCATTGTATACAAATATGAGAAGAATAACACCCAAGAATTGGATACATCTTGCTATCTAAGGTGAACTAAAACCTATTTGAATATTTTCATGCAACATGTTAAACACCCTTGTTGAATTTTGTCCAACACATTATTTGAGCAATTGTGTGATCTTGTGTGGTTTTACATAAGCTTTGACTTATGTTCTATGAAAGAAGGAAAAAAAATTCTTGATATTATAATTTATGTTAGAATGTACATTAATGACGGGTATAATCAATGATTTTTCTAGAGTCTTGGGTTCAAATCCTAGACTTGGGTGACATGAATAATTAATAAATACTTTGTTAAAGCAACTTAAAATTTTGTTGGTGGGGGAAACAAAGTGTGTGGAGCAACACAAAACCATGCATGCTCCAAAAATAGGCTTGAATAGTGATGAACAAAACTTGTTGGTTTAGAGATTTTACCATTTGAAAAAATTGGCTCCTTAGATTGACATCATTTGCCCAAAATAATATTCATCAAAATGTTTTATATAATGCAAAATGGAAAAAAAATTGTCTCTTATGTTTTTTGCTTGTTATGTTATTGCATTTGTTTGATGTTTGTTTGTTGTTCAAATTGCTTGTTTGCTTTGATTTTTTTGACCAACTTTGTGTTTTCTTGAGTGGTTTTTGTGTTCATCATGTGATCTTTTACACAAGCAAACGAACAAACAAACAAATTTACAAGATGAAACAACCTCCTCTTACTCTTTTGTAGTGTTGGCATTTCTTGCTTGAACAATGTAGTCATTAAAGCACCAAGCATAAAAAGAGTTGTTATTTTTCTTACAATTGCCAATTTGCCATGATGTATTATAATGTCTTTATCTCCTTTCTATATATTTACATAATTCTTGCACTCTTGAAATGCAATCAAACTTTCAATTTGTAGTTGTAGTGATCTCAAAATTTTACATTCATGCTTCAATTTTCCATTACTGACGCGTTCCCAAGTTCTTAATTAGACCCAAGATGGGTCTAAGTTATTCAAACAACAGAATTATGAGGAATTCGAGGCACACTCCCAGCTTTCAGCACTCGAAGGGGTAGAGGGGTGTGTTGAAGCTCTAGGATGGGACTAGGAAGAGTGACAAGCTTTAGTTACTTACTCAAACTTGCATCAAACCAACCAACAAGTTGGTTAGTTCACTTTCTAGAGCACCTTTAGTGCTAGGACAGGCCATGGGCAACTCTAGACTCACAAGACTCACCACGGCCTAGACTTGAGGGAAGCCACCACCTTCCCCCATATAGTATTCTTTGTGTCTCTATGCGGCACCTACATTTGAATGGCTTTTTGTCCCCAGACTCCCAAGGAGGAGTCTCGAAACTATCTCGGTTTGGACTCCCAGGAATTTGTGAGGTCATAACTCTTTGCTCAAACCTCTGATTGGGATGAGGTCTAAAGCAAACTTGTAGCTCTCTTCAAGAGCTTTTCAATGGTGTGTCACACTTGACCTGCACACACTAAGGTCGGGTCAATTCCCGACTTTTAGTGGTTGGGAGTCAAATTGCTAGTTTGACTCCCGACCTTTCTTTTTGCCATAACATGTGCTGTAGATGTCCAAATGGCCCATGCGAGCCCATTTTCGACATCTGCACTTCAATAGCTTTTCAATGATATAAAGAACACCCTAATGCAAGGTGTTTTGATCCCTACAATTGAACTCTGAAGTTTCAGGAGTCTTGGAGGATTCCCAAGTCCCCATTTTGGGAGTGTGAATTTCATCTTCACACTCTCTCAAAGTAAGGTTGCGGTAATTACATAGTGAAAATTTCATACCTTAATGCATCGTTGACAAACTTCCTTTCCAAGGCAAGCACATTGGCATTTGCTTTCGAATCATTTATAATGGCTTGGATGTGGGGTTGGATGAAAATTGAATGAAAGAAAAAAATTTGCATGTGTATCATCATGTGTCACGACCTTAGCCTTGGGTTCACGACCAAGGCAAAGCCATGGAAAGGTGTGGACCAAAAGTGTAACCTGGGAATCACATTTGCAATTTCGGGAGTGCGAGGGAGTGTGTGAAGGAATGAGCCCACACACTCCCAAATGGACTTTTATTTTGGGAGTTGGAATCTCTATGCAATCTCGAATTTTCAGATAACAATTTCAAAGGTTAATACTCACTGGATTAAGGGTTTTGTTATAACATTAGAAAATTCTTAAAACACAGATGTCTGAAATGGGCTCATGTGATGGTTAAAAGAAGGATTAGGAATCAAAGTGTCAATTTGACTCCCGACCACTAAAAGTCAATAATTGCCCTAATTTATTTGTGTACAGGTGGCGTGCCACATACTGTTGGAAAGATCTTGACGAAGGTTATAACTTTGTTTTAAACCTCACTTCAATCGGAGGTCTGCACAAGAATTTATGGGCCTCCAAAGTAGTGGGAGTCCCAATTTCGAAAATTTTGGGACTCCCGACTTGGGAGTCTCAAAAAAAGTGACATTTGAATGTAGTCTTATGGCTAATCACAGAGAATAATATAAAGGGGAAGGTGATGACTTCCTCCAAGTCTAGGCTGTGATGAGTCTTATGAGTCTGTGTATGCTCATGGCTCGTCCATGCACCAAAAATGCTCCAACTATGTATTAACCAAGTTGTTGTTTAGTTTGAACAAGTTCATGTGAATAATTGACCCACTTGTCACTTATCATAGTCCTTATCCCAGAGCTCTAGCATGCCCCTTTTACCCCCATAGTGCTACGAGCTAAGGAGCGTAACCCCAATTATTTCTTCCGCTATTTTCATTTTCAGATTCACATTTGACTCCTTCAAGGAGTGTGGGGGTATGTCATCATGGATGTGAATTTTTTTTTGGGATTCCAATTTTTTTTGTTTAGTGGTGGAGCACATCAAAGATTTAAACGTTAAATTTTTCCAAAAAAATTGGAGCTTGTACATCTAGTTTAAAATTAGGTTTAATTCCATATACATTGCATCCAACTAATTTTAATAACTTGCCTAAATAATTACTAACACTCATGGAGTGGGGTAGAAGTGTAGGAGGAAACGGGGATGGATAAAATCAAAAGAAAAACCTTGACAACCAACGAAACAAGGCATAAATAATGAAAAGATCCATTGAATTTCCCTTTCAGGGAAAAAGGTATTTTTTGATTTTTTTCGAAGAAAGGGAGAACCAATGAATTGATAACTAGTGGAATTATGAGTTGGTAAAATCATGAATTAACAATCACTAGATCTTATTGGAAACCATTAGTTCTTAATGCATTGAACTAATGATTGTTCACTAAGTTAGAACTATAAAAAGGGTCCCACTGTATTTTGAAACTAAATTAGAAAATGACGACATAACTTCTTTCATCTTTTTGTTAAGTGATGCAACATGCACCCAATGACCACACCTTATGTCATAAGGTTTGCCCAAAGTGGAATTGTAACAACCTCAAAATCAAGGCTTGGTTGTTGCACTTTGAAAAACCTTATATGCATATGTCTAGAGAACTTGGACCTATAATAAAAAGGACAACAATCTTGTCCAGGTTTAAGTTTCAATTTCAACAAGAGATGATTTCACAATCTCATTCCAAATTTGATATCAACAAAAATTTCAACCTTTAATTTGGATATCCCCAAAAAAACTCAAAACCTAAATGTGAATGTACCCAATACACTAAACTTGCCAAGAGTGGTTTACACCAATGTTGGACAATTTTTTGATAATGTTTATAAACTTTAGTTCAGTTTTTGGAAAATTTCAAAAAACTAGTGGGTTTCACGAAATAACCCATGGTTCAAGGTAAGTTATTTGATGAGGTCTTTGATTTTCTTGAGACCTAGGATTAGAGGTCAAAATTGGTTCTTTGATTTGTAAAGAGACCCCAAATAGTGGTTTGCATTGTTGCCTCCATTTAATTTGTTAACTAGGAGCAATTCCATTGGAAGTAATAAATTGGATTACACAATTTATTTTGAATGATGTTCAGCTATTTTATGATGGAGAGGGCTAATAATGGAAGGAAATGTGCATCTAGGATCCAATGTTTGTAAAAGGCACTAAATGCCAAACCTATTGTTCCTAATTGGCCGACTATAATAATTGGGCCCAAGTGATCGAATTTAAGCAGTCTTTCACCTTATATTATTTCATTTTTCATGTTTATAGGTGGGGATTGAGAAAAAATAAAACACTAAGTTAAATTTGATAAATATTAGCATAGACATTGAAAATATGAGGTATGGGTGAAGCTGCTTGAAATATGATTGAGTTGTTTTTTAGACTTAAGGTTTAATACATACAATACTCCCTCCACTTCATCCTCTACAAATTATAATCACTATGTAACTTGTTAACACGTTATCACCTTGTTTTTCTTTTTAAGGAAATTTAGGTAGTAGACTGCAGAGAGGTCGTCAAATTAATATCTACAGCCACGTTAATGAATCACTAGTGTTACCGTTGTTGTGTGGAAATATCCATGGGATTAAACACAGCTGAGACATTCTTTCTTCATCCATGAGGGTGAGACTTCTCTTATCAATGAAAGTGCTAATTTATTCTAATTTATTCTCGTCATGCCCTTGCCAATCAATGTAGATCTTTTTCAATGTAGCTTCACTTGTTACTTCACCATGTTTGAAGCATTTGAAACATGAAGCAAACGTGGTGCTCACTGGCACAAGTTTCTTTGCTTTTACTTGTAATGATGAAGATTCAAGACAGAGCATCCATCCAATATTTAGTTAATTGGCTTGGACAAAATGTTTGAATTTGTTTACTTTGTGTTACTGAATTTGTGGTTTGGAAACTCAGTAATTCCATGCAGAACGTAAAACTCCAATGGCACAATGGTCATCTATCTTGTTCTGGCCTATGGATGTGGGTGTAACATCGTCCAGAGTTTGAACACCATAGCTGATGGTCAGATTCCACACCAAAGAGTCTGATTGAATTACTTTTAGGCCATAGGAGCATTGGTCATCTCAAAATAGGGTTTTTCTGGTTTCCACACATGAGGCTTCATAAATTGTCATCCCTCTGTGTTTAGCATACTTCTAGCAACCACTCCTGTTCAGAGTTCCCTCCTGATGATGTAGCAAATCATTAATCTGCCTTGTGATTTCTCGACTGTGGAGTCCTTTCAGCATAGAGTTCTTTCTTTGTAATTTCTTGTATTGCAATTATGATTTCAGTGACATAGATGCATCCAAATTTTCTGTTTTAATACAACATGCCAGGCTTATGGCAATGTGCCTTGGAGCTTGATGCATAATTTCATTTCAGGATTGTTAGAATCCATTGTATGTACTCAGTTCTTGAATACTTTCATATGGAAATTTCTGGAATCCTGTGTCAACAGGTATTTCTATTATGATTTCAATGACAAGTATAAATGCATCAAACTTTTCTGTTTTGGTACAACAAATTTTGAATTTTCACAAAATTAAGCAATGTGATTTGAATTTTTTTGCAACTTCAACAACTTTCCCATTGAAATCTTTCAGAAATTTCAACATCTCATTTCTGAATGAATTTATGTCGGATACCTATGAAAAGATCATAGGGTATAGGGCAAGAAAAAGGGGTAAGTATTTTGGTCAAACAGTACTCTTCTCATGTCCTAAAGTCTCTTGCATGTTTAAATGAATTTTCAGTTCCAAGTTATTTTGTGGGATGTTGTAAAAGATTTTCAGGGCATATGGTGCCTTTTTTCAGTTGCAGAATTTTCCAGTTCTGATGGAAGTGCCACTTCTTCAATTTATGTGTTGTAATCCTGCTGCTACAGTGTTGGTTACATAGCAAAATAGGCCCTCAAAATCTTTTGCATGCGGGAGGCATCCAGTAAGGTGCATTTGCCCCTAGTGTGCCTCTATGGCTTAACCAAAAAGGCTTATCAGGCCTCGCCCTAAAGGCACACTAGGGTGCAACGCACACAGACATGAGGGGGTACCTCCTTAAGTACTTGAAATTTCACCCCCTCTCTCATTTTTTCCAATTGAAAATATTTTACACTACATGGGCTAATAAATGGCAATATCAAAAATTGCACAGACATTGGTTTTGTTCTAGCTGTTGACATCAAGCCAGTTGCCAATTCCTGAGTTCTCATGTCCAATGAGTTCCAGTAATTGAATTTCAACAAGCAAAAGTCACATGTATGTTGGCATAAAATTGAGCCACAAAAATGTCATAGTTTGCAAAGCCCAAATGCATGAGACATCCTTGTTGATGGAGGAGAAGTTTTTGCACTTATTCCCAAGTTTACAAAAGTCTATGAATTGCATGATTAGTGGACATCATGATCTCCAAATTTCCACAAGCAGACCTACTGTCATCCCAATCCACAGCTTATCATTGGGGAGGTGTTGTTCTCATGCTTAATTTCAACAAATCACATGTTTAATGGCACAAATTAAAGAGGAAGTTTGTCATGCTTTGAGGAAGACTATCATGATACTTTGTTGATTTATGAACAAATCACTCCCAACTTCAATTTGTTGAAGATTGAATCCCCAAGTTCACAAAAGTTTATGATTTGCTAATCAGTACCTACATGATTTCTAAATTTCTGCAAGCAGACTAACCATCATCCCAATTCATAGCTTGTCATTTGGGAGGGATCCATGCTCATAGTTGATTTCAACAAGTCAAATCATAGGCATGTTGGCACAAGTTGAACAAGTTTGCTATCTTTTGTGGAAAAGACATACATGGGACTTCGTTAGTTCATGAAGGTGAATTTTGCAAGTGGAATTACATGTGTCGGCACAAATTGAAGAGCAAGTTTGTCATCTTTTGCAGAAAAGACAACGTCAGACTTTGTTGATTCATGAGTGAGTTTCACAGTCCTCACTCCAGCAATCATCACATTCCATGTAAACTATATCCCATTCTGTCATCTTACAAAAATGCTGAATATGCAAGCTTCATACTCCCATTTTTGGCATAAATATCAACAAGATTGCTTGACAAGAAGATATCTGTTGTGATATCATTTCTGGTGATGTAAATCTGGACATCCTTGGTCTTTTCCAGGTCTCCAAGACTGGCAGAAACACTGACAATGATCACATACATAACCCTGTCAATTGCCATCCCTTCCTTGCACAATTGTTCATAGAGCTTAAATCCCTCTCTAATTGACAAATGTTTGGCATACTCTGCCAGGATCAGAGTCCATGTAAAGAACTCTTACTCGTGCAGTAGATCAAAAACTTTGCAAGCTTCCACCTGGCTCCCACAGTTCCAGTACATGTTCAGGATTGCAGCTAGTAAGCAAATAATGTCTGGCATGAAACTGCTCTCAACAATGTGCGCATGCAATTTCCTTCCTTTAGCCAGCTCCATGTCAAAATGCATGTCTTGACAAGAAGAGCCTTGAATGTGGAGGAGGCACCTATGCTAATGCCTTGTTGTTCCGACCCTCGCAACACATGTTGAGGTCATCCCATCTCAATCAATGTCCTTCTGTCTGTTGTTAGAAAAGCAGAATTACTGCTACTCGTAGCACTTGTTTTGATCTGCAATTGTGAGTTTTGCAATCCGGAAAACACTCAAAGAACAAAGTTCCTAATGTTGGTAGTTAGAGAAAAAAGCCTTGCCAATTGCCGGTTCCTTTGACACTGGGCAAGGCATAGATTGCACTGGTGACACCCTTGACAGGCAAAACTACAGTCAAGGACGGAATTTATTTCTTCTGATGAAATGTCCCACTTAAAACACCCAGATGCAGGAGATTGTGTCTGAAATCATTGTGATTTGGGAGTTCAAGCTTCAAGACTACTGCTCCGCTATGCATGCCAATCGAAGGTGGCGAGGGAGAAAGATCTTATTAGGGCTTGAACGCTACAAGAGCTTTTCGCACAATTGCGCTCCAAACCCTAGAATTCTGCGCCTTGCCAAATCCTGCACGTACCTCCATTGTTCGCATCCTCTTCCATCGCGACTCGTGCCAGGTTGAATTTTGTGTTACTGGTATTGCATTGAACCTTCTTTTTCTGTTTGTCGCTCTGATTTTTTCTTCTGCTTCTACTTGATCGGCTAGCGCTATTGGGGTCTGAGTCTTTACTCTTCCACCGACCACACGCGCCTTTGCGTTTCTAGGTTATCTTTCGTATTGGTTGTGATCTGCTTGTTCTTCTCAGCTTTATAGAGCATGTCCTAATTCCTACTTCGACATGCAGGGGTTTCCGGTAGTGAAGAGCATCAGAATTTGTGGAATTGTTCCCACATGCTGCAGAAGCGAATCTGTAGAGTGCCGTAAGGGAGGGTTTTGTTGAGTCTCAGAAAGGAGAGCGCGCTCGGATCTCTGCTTGAACAATCAAGTGCTCCTCGCTCCCAGACCCAATCCTCTTCCGCGCTTGACTGCTTGTGGAGATCTCTCAACAGCAACGGTTGCTTTTCTCCTCTTTTCGATTTGCTCTCCGGTTTCGTGTGTTGCGGCGTGCACCTTTTTTTGTGGTAAGAGCACGTCGCGCTGTTTCCAGATTGTTTTCTTCTTCCAGACATCGGTTTCCAGATCCGAATTCAGCACGTGTGATTTTTTTGGAGGACTCGACATCCAACACACATCGGACGCTTGATAGGGGACGAATTCGCAGTCATGGACAGTAACAAGGACGAGGGATTGAAGTGTTTGAGGATCGGAAGGGCTGCTATGGAGGCAGGGGACAAGGGCAGGGCCCTCAAGTTCCTGAAAATGGCTCAGCGTCTATACCCTAGTGCAGAGGTGGAGGAGGTGCTGACTAACTTGAATGAAAGCAAAAGGGAGGAGGCATCAGCCGAGAAGGATTCAACAAGTGACAAGCAGGCCAAGAATTCAGAGCAGACTAATAATTTCCATCCCTTGAATTCCACCTCTTCAGCAGCAGATGTTTCTGCAGAACAGATTGAGATTGTTCAAAGGGTCAGAAGGACAAAGGATTACTACCAGATTCTATGTTTGAGCAAGAATTGCACAGAAGATGAGGTACGCAAAGCTTACAGGAAGTTGTCTTTGAAGGTGCATCCTGATAAGAATAAAACTGCTGGTGCAGAAGAAGCTTTCAAGGCTGTTTCCAAGGCTTTCCAGGTTCTAAGTGATGCTGAACTGAGAAGAAACTATGATCTACATGGTCCTGAGGAAGAGTCCCAGAGAGTGCGTCAACGACACACAAGCCATGGAGCTCCTGTTTATTATGAAGATGTTTTTGATGCTAATGATATCTTCAACTCCTTCTTTGGTATGCATCAAGCAAATGGAAGCTTTCAGAGAACCCATTTTGTGCGGACACAGTGGACCACAGGAGCAAGGGGAGAGACACATTCTGTCAACCTTCTGAGCTTATTGCAGCTACTTCCTATCCTTTTCTTGATTATTGTCACCCTCTTCCCCTTCTCTCAGCCAGTCTACAGTTTAACTTCAGTATCACCATATCAGTTTCAGCAAAAAACGAAGGACCATGAGGTGAGATACTATGTCAAGTCTCGTAGTTTTGATATGGAGTATGCTCCTGGCAGCTATGCCAGGCAGCAATTGGAAGCACAGATTGAAACAGAATTCAAGGACATTCTTGTCCAGAATTGTCGAATGGAGCTTGGACTGCGGAGATGGGGCCAGGCCTCAGCAACACCCAATTGCGACAGGCTTGAGCGATTTCAGCACATCTAATGTGTGGATGCCCATTTCCCTTGCATGGCAGATTCCAAGAAGACAGACCTTTTGTCTTGCTATAGAGTAAGGTTCTAATGTTGGAACAAAGTATTGCAGTTTATCTAGGTGAAGGCACTGTCTGCCAAATTCCAATGCACTGTATTTGGGTTTTTCATATAATTCTCTTTCTCATTGTATTGATAGTGGTTTCTGTGGTAGAGATTAGCATACTCAAGATGATTAGGATGTGCAGATTTGACTGCTGTTGTTGTGAGAATGGCATCAGAGAGCACATTGAGGGAGAGACATCTTAGAGTAATAAATAAGTGATAAACTCAGGTGGTGCAGAGTGCACTGAGTATTCTCAAGATTGGGGAGTGTAGAACAATTCAATTTGGGATCCCTCAGAAATTGTTGCCAATGTGTGCAACACATTCAACTTTGAAGAGAATTTGCTTAAATTAAGAAGAATATTTCAAGAGCACAAATGAAAGTAAATGGCAGAGTATGTGTCTGCCATTTACTTTTCACTTGTATAATCTTGTCTTGCTTTGGTACATAAATATGAGTGGTAGTCTAAACACATCTATGTACATCAGCTTGTGGGAGATTCTGGAGATGTAACAGACAAAAGGAAGGAAAGTTTCAGCAGGATGTGTCACATACAACAGCCTCGAAGGATTGTTACCATGTTTTCTCATGAGAAAATTGTTCACAGGTATTGGAAGATGCAAATTGGTGAGTTTTTCATGCTCTTGAAATCTATGGTATGATTAAGTTAAGTTATCTATTGGAGGAGCTGCAGCAAGCTGCAGTGTTATATTGCAAATGCTAACTTCTTGGAGTAGGTGGGACATCCATGGTGATCTTTAGGTGGGTGTTTTTATCAGAACCATGAGGTGGACCTGCATGTTCACTTTTGTAGGGCTTTGTCTTTTCAAAAGGAGAAGCCACTGTGGAGCACATTGGAAAATTGTTGTTTGCAATGTTTCAGGTGAGCATGCTCCCTTCACTTATAAGCTACTGATTTTGCAGTAAAGCTCACAAAAGTCCAAAGTGGTTCAATGGGATTGCATTAGGCCTCCTTGTTAACCTTGTGTTGGCCATTACAAGGAATTACTAACTGATACAACACTCAATTCTTCTCCAATTGGTAAGTGCAAAAGAATCAGATCTCAACTCCATTTCAAGCTGTTGGGAAAGCAATAAAATGGATTGCAAGTTTGTTGGAATCAGGAGCTTTGATGTTCAAATCAGGGACTTTGAAAGTTAGTGTTTCCTATGATATTTTCCATAAAGTTTCTGTCTGGGACCTTGCTTCCTCTTTGTTGTTGTGTTTTCTTGCAGTAAGGTTTGGCCGGTGAACCTCATTTTGAGAGTTCACAGAAGCGCATTGTAAACATGAGGGTGGGTAATGTAATGCCCAGGATGTTTTGGTACTGCATGATACATTGAATCTAGCCAGGAGAACATCCCCAAGAAGACCCATACTTTAAAATGGGACTCTGCAAAAAGAGTGACAAGCCAGATGCAACATGAGCCTCAATCCTTAATTACCAAACCCATGCCCCCCATTCCCAAAGATCCACTTCATTGAAATAGGATGGGCTTGAAGTCATATGGTTTGATTTTGGTGTGAACTAGCCAAAATTACATTCAAAGAAGCCTAACAAAAAGGAAGAAGGAAATGAAGAAAGGAAAGATGTAGGTGCACAAAAAGGAACAAAGAAATGAAGACAGGAAGGATGTTCGTCCTATTTTAATTAGGTCGTTCCAAAACCCAACTACTACATGCCAAAATGAAGATCACAGTTTGACTACCCTACCTTGTTGTCAGATTTGGCAGAAATGAATTAAAAAATCAAATGAAGAGAATTCTCAGAATTTCTTTGAGAATTTTGATGAATTGTATATATATCTTTAATCCATATAGATGAATGTTCGAAAAGTTTCAAATTGGAGCTGGTGAACACCTTTTGGAAAGGTTCACTTGCTCCAATGGTGTTACAAAGAAGGTTCAATGAAGATTGTTTTACAAAAAAGGTTCAAGTCATCCTTCACAACAGAAATTGCTTCCATCTCTTGCAACCTTGCAAATGCATAGATCATTGTTCAGCTGTGGCTCACCTTTCATAGGAGGAGAAAGGAATCTCAATAACTAAAAAGCATTGGAGACACAATTAACTTAAATATGATTTAAATTTATAGTTATAGCTGCTCCACTCTTGAATAATTTCAAAATATTTTATGAAATAATTGTAATATGAAAAAATAATGGACAAAAGACAGATATTAAACTACAGTCAAAGTTTTTGAGAATCTCATGTGTCCAATCCTAAAAACTTTAACCTCAAACGTGGAAATGGCCTCATAACGTAAAATTAATTGATTTCAACACTTGCTCACCGAAACTGACCATCCCATATAGTTAATTAACTTTAGGTGACAGTTCAGAAATTGGGAATAGAGGTCCTTTGAATCTGCAAAGGGTGGAAGTCTTAAGGTAACGAACCCCACACCTGACCATTTAAAAAGCAAATGATATAAGTTAAGCAGTTTGGACGAACAAGGAGAATTGACCTACCTATCAATCTTGGCTGGTTCCAGGTTTTGCTGGACATTCAACATCCCAACATAATTTAGTTGAATCATAATTTTCAATCCCAATGACTTGGGCTATTGGACTCGTGTTCACAAAATCTAAATTATTTTAGAAAAAGTCCACGTATCAACATGTGGCGCCTGGCATAACAGAAAACAGAGAGCGTTGTAAACCCTAGAGCTTCAAGCCCTAAATTCCGCCATTGCAAAGGGCGAGCGAGCTCCAGTACAAGGAGGAAAGGCACTGAAGGAAGCGTGGAGTGATGGCGAACCAGGGTGCAAAGAAGCGCAAAGAAGAGAACGAGAAGCACATGCGCATGCTGTGGAACCTTATTCTCATCTGCAACGCAATCTACGTGGTGCTGAGGCTGGGAGTGAGGTACCGAAGTGTCTCGTGGAAGCATGGATTGGGATTGTGTGTCACGTCCGCAGCATACAAACTCGTGTACGATCAGCTGGCGGCGATGGCCAAGGCGTCGTATGATACGATCACGGGGGAGCTCACAGATGGTGGTTTCGATATGAGTACGGGCGGGCTGTGTAGTTACCTTCACGACATTCTGTATATCACCGCATTTGTGCAGATTGCGTCCATTTTATCTGACAAGTTTTGGTTTGCGTATCTTGTGATACCCATTTTTGCACTTTACAAGTTGTGGGAGCTCCTTCTCTACCCTTTCTTCTTCCAAAGGGCCAAGGACGATGTCCCGATGGACGAGAAAGAGAGAAAGAAGATGGAGAAAATGGAAAGGAAAGCCAATAGACCCAAGTTCGCTCGCACCAGAAGATAATTTGTGCGATTTCTGAAATAATCTCATTCTCAGATGCTAGGAGACATTTATTCCCTTTGCAAATGCAAGTTTCCGTCTTTGAGTTGCTCTTTCTGAGTCTGAGCTTTTTTGAAGCTGCACTGTTCTCCTTCCTCTCCGAAATACTCTTCGACCTCTTAATGCTATTAGATGCACGCTAGAGACACACCCTAATCACTAGTTTCTTGTCTGCCTGGTCTATTGGCCCTTTTCATGGTTCAAACCAATTCCTTCATTCTGGTTCTCAACTTCTCGAGAGATCACAGCAACTGTTTCCAAATTTTCTCGATGGAAAATCACCAGGCTACTTCCACCTGCACATGTTATTCAGCTTCAGCAATCTAGGAAGCAGGCTTGCCATCCCATGACAGCACTGGCATTACAAAATCTGAAGTATAGTGTGCATCAGAGGCATGAGATGACAAATAAAAACATGAAAAACCCTGAAATTTCTGTCTTTTTTTTCTTGAGCTAGAGCTGATGTTTGTGCTTTCTCAAATTTAAAGCAAGGTTTGTAGTCTATTATGATGTGGAGGACCTTCATACTCCAGTGTGTATGTTATAACACCTACAAAAGTAATGCAAGGTCAAAGTTATACACCTACTTGTCATGTACCTGCAAAAACCTGCTCTGGAGACAGAGATTACATATGTCCAGGACATATACAGTGTATAGCTCTCCAGCAGACTCCAAGTAATGAGACATTTGAAGAGATCCTGAGCAGTAAAGCATGTGTCAACTGGCAAGCCACATGTTGGCTCTGTAGACAACATTCTGCTTGACCTGAACATGTGAATAGTGTTCTTCAATTTTTCATGTGTTGTTTCTCAATCATTTTACTGGTTGCAATTTACTCTTATGCCACAGCAGACCTGTGATGCAATTGTGGGGGAGTGTGCAGATTGCCAATGACCAACATAGCATCTTTGGAGCAGACTTGCTGCAGTCCTGAGCAAGAGTCAGGTTGCCTCTTGTCAATTTCACCAGACTGAAGCCTTTGGGCCTTAAGTTGACATGACACATCATTTCCCAATTGAAGATGTACTTACAGCATATCTCTTTGCTGCATTGCGGTAATTAACCATGATCAAGATGGTAGCCCTCTTTGCCACTATATATTTTCTACTAAAACTTTTGATTTGAAGTTTTCATGCCAGAGGTACTGTATGCAGCAGTTTGAGATGCAGGCACCTCTTGATCTTGGTGTTTTCTGATGGCTTCATCACATACTTTACATGTCCAAAGTTTGAGAGAGGATTATGGGGATACAGGAAGCTGCAAATGAGTAGTGCCTGCTCCTCCATTCATACACCTGCCAAAGAAAGGATCACAATTGCAATGAAACACTGTGAAAGAAAACATGGATGTAGTTGATTTTCAATTTTTGATACTGACCAGCCTACAAGGAATGAGAATCTCTTTCCTTTCTGGATCCTTTTAGATGCTGAACCATTTTAATTACTGCCATAGAATACTTATTGAGTGCAAATTTGAGTTGCTGAAATTTTTTTTGAAGGTACGTTCTGTGCTAATTATGGCTCCTGTTGGAATGTTAGGAAGGTTGTTAATATGGTGGCTAGGTGATTTTTTTGGTGGGTGTGGAGGACTGCCAGGAAGGCAGTAAGTATGTAACTTAGGAGGAGGGAGAACAGAGATTGTGTCTAGCTATGTTGGAGAGATCAAGGTGAAGAGTTGAGTCTGTCAACTCTGTTTTGAGGACAATGTAAGGTTCTGAAGGAGGTCTGAGTTTTTGGAAAATAGCTCTGTGAGAAGGAACTTACTATCCTCAGTAAAGAGGATTCATAACATTGATCTTGTGTAAGAGATCTGCTGAATTTTGTGTTGGTATCCAAGACATAGCAATGATTTGAGCCTTGGCTGTAGAAGAGTGATCTGATCTGACTTGTCCGGTGTTTTTCCTCTGTTGTGATCTTCAGCTGCTCATCTTAAGGGAATGGATGCTTACAGATAGGAGTTATTAAGTCATGGGACTCTGTGGTCAATTTAGGCTCATAGGTGTGTGTATGCCAACTGGGACAGGACTGCTACAGCAAAAGATCTTTTGATCAGTAACTCGCATACCAAGTAGATAGAGGAGTAGTCTGGGACTGAAATCAGCAGCATTTGTGATGTTCAAGCTGCCATCAAATTGTTGGCCCAGAGACTGCATTCTCTCATAACGCAAGTTAAATGTTATTTGGTTGGACATCTAGGATTGCATTTGCTCACCCAGTAGAGGTGCAAGTGGGTCTGGTAGGGTTGCATTGTGAGTCTACAGTGTTTATACTCTCTCCAAAAAATTGGTAACAACACTAGCTAAAGTCATGAATAGATAATATGGGACTGTTTTGTATCAATTAATCTAATTCTAGAACAGAACTAGCTCCTTGATGTGGACCCAATTTGGGGATCTAAACACCATCTTCTTTGGCAGCCACACTATGGTTAATCAGGAGTTACAGGTAATAGCCCTCAAGGATGTGGTTCATTGAGCTTGCTGCATAGAACAAGGTTTGTCAATCTTCAGTAAGTTGCACTCTGATTTACATGAATGGAATTGAACCCAAACTGTACTGATATCCAGTTCTGCACAGTGTAAGTGATTCTTTGTTGCTCAAAGAAAGATTTGGGTTGTAGACAGAGGCATGTACTCTTGACTGTAAATCTGGATTTTGATTCTTGAATGTATGTGAGGGTTGAGTTTGCAGCAATTGTGAATATGATGTGAACTGGTGTGCATATGCAGAACAATTATTCTATTGTCTGAATACTCAAAACTGAGTGTGATTGTTTAGCATGAAACATGAAACTTGATGTGTAAGCCTTATGTCTGGTGTTAGAATGGTATGACCAAGATTCCTGAGTCACAGTTACTTTAGAGTCTACAATAGATTGAGTTATCTTTAGTAGTTGAATTTGAATTGGGTATTGTGGACATAGTGCATCCCTTTAGAAGCCAGTGAACAGGGCTTAGAAAAAAGAGTTTTGGTGTGTTTTGAAAAACAAGTAGCACCAAGGAGTTGTTTGTATGCTTTGACCATAATATTTGCATTGGTGGCAATAGGAGCAGGCTGGGTCAACATGATTTAGTCATGTGTCATTTATTCTAGAACCAGTAAGTGATTTGGGTGTTGTATGGGATGGAGGTTGTTTGAATGAATATTGTGATTTACAAGTAGAATTAACACACAAACAAGTTGTGCATGTGTAACAGATTGCATATGCTGTTTTATGTGACCTAGGGATGTAAACCTGACGAATTTGAGGAACTATTTTTCATTGTGCATGTGCTGGGTATTTATAAAGTCTTTAAGACCGTGCGTCAGAGAAAATTTAGTTACATCAATTTTGTGGTCACTTTTGCATCTTTTGGTCTTCAGCTTACTAGTTGATGGTGTGTTCTGTTATGTTTGATGATGTTTTTGCCATGGTGATTTTGAAATGGAGAACACAACATTCTGTAGTAGAGCCACGTGATGATTTTACTAATAGCCCCAGCCATCACCAGCACAAGAGTCTTGGTCTATAGCATTAATGGACTGTATTCTAATTCCAGCATGAAAGTTAGTAGCTGTTCCATTTTAAAACTTCAATTTGCATCTATGACAAGCCTGATGGCAGTTGCATATATTCAAAATCGAGAACTTGTAAGTCAAGCTCAAAATTGTGGGTTTGTGTTGATTTATTTCAAGTTGAATTTGACATTATGTTATGTCTGGCATATGACAATTGTGGAATAGGCAACACATGACAGTGGGGAAGGATTTGTTATGATACAAAGGCAGGTTATCATTACTCATGCAAATAGTCAGGATTGCAAGACAACAGTAGTAGCAAGCTCGGCCTAATGGTCAATATGTCCCTGTTTTAAAAACATGTTTGTCTCATGGTCACAAAAAAGAAGTTAATGATTTTGTCAAGAATGAAGATAGTCTATTTTGTAATTTAAAGTAACCACCATTATATAATTATGTTGTGCAATGTCATATGCACAAGCTTTTTAACTCTCCAAATATGCCAATAAATGATGTCAAAATCAAGTACAAATCTTGGGGCAGTTATGAATTTTTTGTTGGCCATGTGTATGCACTGAAAATTTGCTTAGGCTTTTCATATTTTTATTGTTAAATTGGTGAGTCAACAAATCACATTCTAGAACAACACTTGGTTGTTTACATTTGCTAGTTATCTAGAGGTTTACAGTTTCAAAGTTTGTGGAACTTATGCATCCAGAAAAGGATAGGAAAGATTATGTATGAGTGCGTATGCAGCTGAATTCAAAATAATAATTCAGATCAAAATTTTAGTTGCAATTGAAAAGTGAATTTTTTTTAGCATGTTGAAACAAGAACAAGCAAGCACATATCTTATCACAACATCAACTTGTAAATATTTGAAATTTTAAAGTTATTCCATGACTATCAAGTTTGATAGCCCATGTCACCTAGCTCAAAAATGGTTGATTTTTTCACCACAAATGGCAAGTTTCGATCTGAAATACGCAATCCTCCATAACAAACAACATATGATTGGGCATCCAATGTCTGTCTTCTATGAAATTTTTACAAATATGGTACAAATCTGCCATTTGTTTTGTCAAATTGAAAACGCAGTGGGGAAGTCCACCTTGAGACCACAGCCCAAAAAAACGAAAAAGACTAATGCTCACATTATGATGCACAAACATAGATAGTAGGGAGGGTGTAATCAATTATAATGGTGGACTGTTGGGGTGGCCCAAGAAATGGATACGTTATGGATGAAATTATAAAAGAAATTCTTCTTAGGTGTTCAATCCAAAAACAAATTCCACATTAAGTGTCAGATGTGGTCTAGGTACATAGGCTTGGCTTATTTTACACCAAGATTGCAAATTGTAAATGTGTACAAACATGCCAAATTGAACCAAATGGATTGTCTGGTGTTTCTAAAACTGAAAGTTAGAACTTTGAAGTATGACCAATACCATAATTGTTGGATTTGATGTCAATACCTTTTCAAAGGTCAAAATGGTTGGCTGGATGAATTCAACTTGGTGCACAATCAAACATATGTAGGTAGTCAACATTTAAGTGACCAAGAATATGATGAAAAGGGTGACAAATCCATATATTTAAACATTTGAAGTATTAGAGTTATCAGTAAAGTAAGAAAAACACATCACCAGAACCCTGAGATTGGTCATACACAGGGTGACATTCAAAAAAAACTTGCAAAAAAGTACACTAGCATTCAACAAGGGATGAAACTCAGAAAACCATCAATTTTGGTCGTAAACTGAGTTTCATCCTGTCTTTCATTTTTCCTAAGCACCTCCACTGCTGCTACATATATTTTCACTGCTCCTAACTGTACAACTACTATAATTTGTCTCAATCCTTGTGCATTAAATGCTGAATATCAGCATTTCATACTGAGATTTATTAAAATGTCTTTACTTTGCAGATACCACTGAAAGAGGGGATAGATCATAGGGGGTGAAAGGAGGCCCAAAGACAGGGTTAGTTTACAGATAACTCTATTTTCAGTCAAACTTGGCTGCCACCGATCAAAAACACATTTAAGTATTATTTGTTTTCATTTAATGATATGTCATGAAATAATTTCATGCACCACACCAATGATCAAAATTAAGTAGAAATAGATGCAAACAATGTAAATCAGCCAAATGCACAGAGGTCAGAATTAAAATCGAAAGATTTCACCTTCTCCAATATACTTGACTTTTATTTTGTTGGAAGACCAAACAAGACTTTTTTGGCAAAAACAAATTTCAAGATCTAACCATCTGGTTGTCAAATTTGTCCATAAGATTTTAATTCAATGTTTTTGTATGCATGCATCCTTGGGTGGCGCCACTGGGAATCAACTTTTCAAAATTCAAGGAAAAGTGGCTCAAGTTTAATTTAATGATAGAAATTTAATTTTTTTTAATTCTGAATTTCATTATTGATTTATATCATATGGGTTTTTTGTTTCACACCTATGTATATAATATGAAAATAGTGTAAATATTTACATGGGCTACCCAATTAAGATATGTGTGTTTTTTAATGTTCTTGACATGCATTCTTAAGAATTTTAACCTTTTATTATTAAGTGCCAAGTAGCACCATTGTAAAAAGAAAAAATCGTTTATTAACCATAGTCATTAGAATATGGTCAAATTCTTGATTGAAACAAAATAATGAAAATTACTGCAAATTTATAAACATGATTGTAATGGCTTTTCACACCTCTTAATCCTGAACTTCAAAAATTGCTGAAAAACTTGTGATTACTCCGATCCATTATTTCTGAAACAAATTAAAAATAGGACTATTTGAAAGCCTAGGTGAAAGCACACTATGGTGACCTTCTTTGGGTCTCACATTGTATTATTTTCCAAGGGAGTGCATGTTTGAATGTATCCCATTTTAAACTTTAAAAAACTTTTCGCAATATTTTTGTATATTATATAAGAATATAACCTAAGCAAGATATTTGAAAAAAAAATATTTCATTTCATTTTATAAAGTGAAAGATTGGAGTATATTTGTGAAAACAAATGTAGTGTACTTATGTATTAAAAAACACAAATATATTCCAAAAATAGTTTAAATGATTTTTAATTTTTATGAAAGTTGAAAGTAGGTTGAAGCATGTCATTTCATATAATTTGAACCATGTTTGGATACCATATGACTAATTTTAAAAAATTCATTTCAAAAAATGGTTTTGAATATTTTCAATAAAAATGTGATAAATGTGTGATAAATTGAAATTTTTTCAAATAATCACATTCACATTCTAAATAACAAGCATAGTTAGATGGGCCATTTTTTAAATTTTCATTAAATGTGTATTTTAATAACTAATTAAACCTTAAAGTTAGTGTAGTGAAAATGAGACAATGACCTTATTATACTAATGCATATTATAAATATACTCATGAATATTTCAATATAGATAATGAATTTTATTATTATTTTTATAATAATATTACATAAGATTAATTTTGTAAAAATAATAATTGTAAGGCCCAAAAACTAAAATTGATACCCAAAATTAAATGTATCACACTTTTGAAACAATTATATTAAACCCAAAAATGCACCAAAAGAGGTCATCATAATGTGCTTTCACCTCTTCCCAAAACAATTTAAAATTTTAAAATTAAGTTCTTTTTGTGTTGTAGAACAAAAGAATTTCAAATGATATTTTCTTGAAACTTTTTTCCTTGACCATTCATTTGAGATATTTAATTTTAATTTTTTTAAAATCCAATTGAAATTTCCAATTCTACATTATTTCAATAATCTCCTAATATAAAATTGAAAATGAAAAGTTTTCCTTTAAATGTTCCTATTAATATGTGAAAGCTTAAATTGGATATGTTGGACTTGGTTGATCATTTGCATGATCTTGAATACATTGCAATAGATCTTTGTGTACTTTTCAAGACATAGAAAACATAGTGTAGATTGATACCATTTAACAACCCAATTTTGGTTCCAAATTTTTCTTGAGGTTGTGTGTACCCACACTAATATCAAATTGGAAAAAAAATTGTTCCTCCAAAAATCTATGTACATCAACAAGCCTGACCTAAAACATCAAATCCTATCATCAAATATATTGTTTCAAATAAAAGTAAATTCAAAGTTGTGCAATGATCCATTTTGCAAAAGATGGAATGTTGAAAGTCCAAACATCCAACATCCTTTTGGAACTCTTTTCCAATGCTTTTTGCCTTGTGATTGGTCAACACTTTGCAACTAGTTTCATGGAATATTAAGAGGCCTACATAACAAGGGATGAAATCTTCTTGATGCCATTTTAAAAGGATTTTCAGGATAAGATTCCATGATGTGAAAATTCCACCACGCAAGTTTCTCCAATGCTTAGGTTGGATGTAGATAGAGACAAATTTACATTTTGTGTCCCTTCCTTATGTGTTTCCTGGTTGTGAACTCATAATTGTATCATCGATATTGTCATAGCAAGTTGTATGTATACATGTATAATATGTATGTATGTATACACAATTATCATTAATATCGTTACAACACAAAAGTATATGCCATAAACTAAAGTTTTACGTATTTAGCCAGAAAATTCTCCAAAATAAAAAACCAAGTTTGCAAAATAATTTTAAATCGTTATAACTCAAAGCAGCAAGTGGAACAACTTTTTAAATATCAAACTGATTTTATTGATAGGTATACATATGTGAGATCTTCATTATCTCTAACAGGAGGAAGGGAGGAAACCCCGAGAAGGGGGGGGGGGGGGGTGTGGGAGCAAAAGCCCCATCAAATCATTAAATAGAATTCAGGAAGTACAAAGGGGGCAGGAAGTGCCACCTGATGGTGGCAGAGTCCTCCCCACAAATGTCCAGATGACACCATTCCGCCCTAAAGGCCTGATCAATTCTAGCTTGAGTGCAAGGCTCCCGGGTGGGCCGGAGGGAGTTGATGGCTTATTATCTCTAACAGTAATAACAAAGCACTAATATAAGTGAACAAATATTGATGTCTCAAAAAATTGGAGAAGCACCATTGATATGTGTACAAGAGTTGAGGACCGCCTCCCCCTTTAATTTCAAATATAAAGGTCATATTTATTAAATAGTGTTTGGTGGCTACTTGAAATGGCACCAAACACACTCTGGTTCTTAGGGTGGTTCTCCACAAATCAAAGCACTGGTTCTGGTATACAAGTGGAATTTTCAGAAGAGTAAAAAAATATCAAACAACCTTCTTTAAATCAAGAGTTCATCCAATTCTTTTATGAAAACTGCTGGTTTTTGGAGAGTTTCAAAATAGCCGGAATGTAGAAGGTTGCTCTGAACTATTATGAGATTTTCAACAACTCAGAGCCCATAGTTCTTTGAAGCTGTAACTCGTGGTTATTAACAAAATCAAAGACCCACTAGGTAACATTGGTTTCAACGTTGTATCGATCCATTCATTCTACCTATCTAGATAAGGTTCCATGATCAAGATATCTGGAAGGCGTTTTCCGATATTTGCAAAAATGAGGTTAGAAGAAAACTTGCTGGCTACCTAAGGCGGGAAAACCATTCGACACGCATACACACTGTATAACACGTTTAGTCTGTGACCAATGCAATGGCCCCCACGTTGTAGATGAAGTTAAGAATTAACTTTATGCTCAAGTCCACCTGAACTTCAAATATTGTTGGCCTCTTCTAATGGAGATGTGGTCATGGGGCTGGTTTTTGCCCGACCTTCCCTCCCTGTACAGTATAGACCAGGGTTTTTTCTTTCAATTCTGTTGTATAAAAAAAATTGGCGAATTTTCCCAAAAATCTAGAAAAATTGGTCGAAGTTCACACTTGAAGAAACGCATTTTCTCCAAAAAATTTCCCCCTTTTTTTTCGAAAAAATGACAAAATTTGTGGAACAAAAAACCACTGCAGTAGAACTACCGCCCACACTCACCAGTGATCTCTTAACTGATGTCGATAGAGTCACCAGAACTTTAGGTCCACCTTCCAATTCTACTCTGGTGTATTGGTTGGCTTCCTAAATTTAAGAAAAGCTTCACAGGTTTCCATGGGTTGTGGGTTCCACTATTTTCCAGATATTTCTGCGGAGGTTTTCCAGTTATCTCCTTTGTAGTCCTGGTTTTCAGGAAAAGCAGTACTAGAAAAAAAGACAAAACTTTAAGTGTTGTCAAATCTAATGAACCAATTGCAGACCTCTTGTGTGCTTTACCCTGATTGGTATAGTTAGAGGCAGTTCTCCACAATTTCGGCACGACAAAAGTGTGAACATACCTAGGTATGTGCGGATTGCGCTCTCAGTGCGTGTACACAACATCCTTTGCCTTGCTTTTCTACTTTGCAATATCTGGATTTTTCAGTCCCAGCCAAACTGTAAAGAAATTTATGATATATTTTTTTACATTTTTGTCTCTATGTAAGAAACACAATGTAAGAAATTTACTTCAAAGAAATGTATGAAATCTTTTTACATTTCTGTCTCGATATATGTCTCAGAAATATTGTGCGTACACGATCCAGATAAGCTTTGCAAATCTGGATTGTGCATGCTGGAAGTTACTTCGAGTGGGATTCAAACTAACATGTGTTTGTTTCCTCAGAAGTAATTTCGCATAATTCGGGAAATTATGATTTCTCGAGTGCCATACTCTCTTGGCAACAAATTGCAGCTGAGTCCGCTGTATTTTACTTGCTCGGCGTGCAAGTTAAAAACAATTTATTAGAGCTATAGAACAGTACAGAACAGTACACAGCATTTTGTGTTCACAGTGGATTGCATGCAACTTTGCTTTTGGCGCACTTTTGCGATCCTGAGTACTAACTAGTCACCCAGTTCGTTTCATCAACATTATAGAAATCTGAATCAAGAATCTATCGGACACTTTAACACCCCGAATTATGCACCAAAGCGAACTTCCCTACTGAGACTCGGTAGAAAATGAATTATGAATTTACGGCTGGCGTTGTCTTTCACTATCTTGAATGCGAACATCAAGCAGTTGGATAATATACTGGACGGGGTTCATTCGCTGCCGAAAACCATGCGGTATCGACCGTTGTTGGAACCTGAGTACGTGGAGTCTTTCTTGGACCTCTTCCGCCACTGGTGGAACTCCGATTGAAATGCAGTGTGGTAGGACTCCGATTGCAAGGCTTCTCTGCCCCACCCCAGAAGTTAAGAACTAACCCCGCACCCGGGCCACTCAGGCCCCACCATCCGGATAAGGTGTCGCAGATTCTGTTAGCATCTTTGGGAGACAATAGACAGCGTCATGAGTCATGACCCACAATTCACTGAACGTTAAATGGTCATGCACTCACCATCTAAGAAACATTTGAATACAGAACTTGATAACTGACGGCACGTCAGAACGGGATCAGTTGCGAGAGGAAGATAGAGAGAACTTGAGCCTAGTGGAAGAAATGACTGATTGCTTGGCAAAGCTCAGTCATGATGCCCTTTTAAAAAGATCCATAAAGAATGATTTTTCGACAGGCTTAGGTTCAAATTATCCAACCACAAAATTATCCAACCGTGTGCCAGCTCATGTCCCTCTACTGGCCTGACTCAGTACTTCAGTCCAAGAATGTCCTCTCCAAATCTCGGTACTCACGAAATTTGAACGAAATTTTCAATCAGGATTATCGAGTTGGGGAATGCGAGTGACAAGTTCGTGGAGAAAATACTGAGAGTTATTATGTCATTTCGTTCATAAGCCTACATATTGACAAATCAAGCCAAACGTGGAGACCTTGTTCATAACTATTGTAACGTCAAACCAGGTTCTATCAAACAGATAACTTGCGGAGCTTCCACATGGTTGCAAAAACTACCAAACAAGAAGACGAAATCAAATCCAACAGGAGATCACTAATGAAGTTGATAAGGCAATCAAGGATTTCAAAATTGGAGTGCAGGAGCAAGAATTAGTGGCTACAAATCAGGACATTCGTCGACGAAGCAGCTGATGAGCGACAGTCGATGCAGCTGGCGTCATGAGAAAAGCAGTAACAGGCGCTTAAGAGAGAGAAGATGTTTCTTCCGTTCCCCCAGAGGCATCCAACACGTTGGGGAAAAACCCAACCTTCCCCTGGTGCTGGAAGCCATTGAGGGAGCGAAGCAAACAGCTGCCTCGAAAACAAATCTCCAATTCGAGCGATGACAATCACATGAACAAAAGCAATAAGACAGCTAAATCAACTAACGGGCAACTACCCATACTAACATTCTAGTCTTGAAGCACAATCGAATCACCAGCTAAATTACATCAAAGATCTATGTCTAGCTGAGATCAATTGACTAAATCACTGTAGGACTGTGAAAGGTGGTGGATAGCTCATGAGAGATAAGAACTAGGTCCATCAATTTCTGGAATGCGAGTTGCTGTGAATTTTGGAAAGAGGGAGGAAACAGGAATACGATGAGGATGATGGGGAGGAGTGCGAGCGCAAGACTATAAATAGTGACTCACAAACGATCCGGAGCTTTGCATACTCCAACGGTTGCAACTAGACCACATGGCGTGATAGAATTATTTAAGCATTTTCGTGGGGGTGTGGTAAAGACTCGAAACTTACATGGGACCCTCCCCCATTTGCACCTCTCTCTCTCTCTTTCTCGTTGCCTCTCACACACACACTCCCTTGGGACCCTCCTCCTCTTTTGGATCTTTAGTGCTTCCTCGCACACACCCTCGTGTATACCCTCTGAACTAAGAGAGGGAACAACGCAGGACGTTACGTTCCAGTGTTTAGCGGCTTGCTGGAACGAGGAGGTGTATCCGGGCGGCACACGTGGTCCACTTCACATAAAAACATAAAGAATTGGCAAAAAGGTTTCTTTTACTATTTACCGGCCCCTATTGTCGTCGACCAACTGGTCCCACAACGTAGACCAACTACGGATTGTGCATCATATTAGGCAAGATAGGGTCGATTCAGCCTCTCAGATGTCTGCACGTGTGCAAAGTGTCCGTATTCCGTCCCAATCAAGTTTCTTTATCCATGGTCTTCCTACGACTTTAGCAAAAAAATTCATGTGGAAAAAGCATTTGGGAAGGGAGCACAACATGGTGTAGAAAAGTGTTAAAGCATTGGAAAGAAAGACACGTGTTGTCAACTGAATAGACGTTTGAATAAAGTATATCGTTGTTCTTCATGCATGGGAAGGTGCCCATGCTCACCACATTTCCTCAATTTATGGGCTACCAAGCCTTTGGCAATTCAGCGTTAAATCATGACACTTCTTTTGTATGAGCACTGCCTTAAACTTTTTATTTTACTTTCAATGCCTGCAGTTGTGGTTTTAAGTTTTTAGCTCTATGGAGAGAATGCTTGTTGACATATAGTGTTTTTCCCCCATAGATTCATGAACCAGGTTCTTTCCTTTTCCCATTTATCATGCCTTTCCATTGGGGTCAACTAAACAAGGGCCACACCAATGGGTAGCTAGTTTGAAAATAAACTAATTTTGCAGACTCACCGCTTGCCCCTTGAGCTTCTTTCTATTGCTCAACCAAGCTAAAAGGTAGCTTGTAATGTTGTGCAGATTGGGCTATCTGTCATACCTCTTTCTTTCCTGCATACATATAGGATCTGTTTCCATGATTAAATCTCCTTTGTGGCATTAAGTTTGTTATTATTGTCTTAAGTAAAGGTCATCTTGGGTGAATGAACAACAGTCTGACATTAAATATGAAAATTCCTCCATGGAAATTCCGAAAACATGAGTGATAAGAAATGGAACATTTGGACAATTATATGTATTCCATATGGTTCATGGATGTCCACTTGTGGAATGGAACTTTACTTGACCTAGATGCAATTTAGAAAGCATTCAAGGTGTCTGTGTTAGCACAATAAAGTAAACACAAAAATTATCTTGTCTACTTGTGATCTTTAAGTATATTGATAGCAACAAAATTTATCATAAGATTGTTATGGGTCCAAATTGGCTAGTATATAAGAAACACTTGCCCCAAGGATTGAGTTCTTAAAATTAAAATGTTTTGTATTTATTTTTTTAATTATGATTTATAAATCAATTTTTTTAAATTTATAACCCAAAAAAATGTTGCATTATATTATTATATAAAGGTGTACTTAAAATTTTATCATTAAAATGTCATTTTCAACCAACCATAATTGCATATGACATTTTTCTTTTAACACAAGACAAGTGTGCAAAAGACAATTTTTCTGCTAATAAAATGATGACATTGGATACAATCACATTAATAGGTACCATTAGCAGTCATAACCACTGTTTAATTTTTTATATTTCAAATTGTAAAATGATAAAAAAAAAAACTACAAATGGACTTAGTTTTATGTAATTTTATTTTCAATACATTGGTACACATATCCAAAAAAAATTGAATTGATCTAATGGATAGAAAATACATTATTTTATGTAACCAATGTTTTTAAATGGTAATTAAATGGTAGAAAACCATAAATTGCAATTTGAATTTTTTTAAATGATATAATTTTGGAAATTTTTTAATATGATCCTTAATATTAACAAAACTTTGAAGATTTTTTTAAAATTTTAAATGATGTTTTAAAAAGATTTCAAGATTATTCTTTTTTTTTAAAATGAAAAAACATAGGTTTAATGGAATGGATGTGGCTCCTATTAGCATGGTTGGACCCCACTATGTTTGCCACATAGATAGAATGAAAATTATGGATTCAAAAAGCATGAAAAAATGAAAAATTTAAAAATAAAATGTAGTGAAATTTTTCTAATACAATTTTTTTCTTAATGCCATGATTTTTGTCATGTTTATCATTTATAACTCATTTCACATTGAAATATCACATGAGTTTTTGGACCAAAAACACGTTTAATAATATCTAAAAGGTGGTATACAAATATGTTTTATTAAAAACATAGGGGGTAATTATAATATACATAGTTTCATAATTATTATAATTTTAGGAATTGTAATTACTTTAAGATGTGGAATATTTTTAATATCAAAAGTGAGTCAATTATTGATGTTTTTACCCAATTATTGTGAATTATATGGAAAGTAAAAATAAAATAAAGGGTGAAAACACACTATGGTGACCCCCTTTGGGGCACTTTTGGGTCTAGTATTATAGTACATATAATATAATTGTTCCAAAAATATGATACATTTAATTTTGGGTATCAATTTTGATTTTTGGGCCTTACAATTATTATTTTCACAAAACTAATGGTATATAATATTTTATTCAAAATAATAATAAATTTAATTATTTATCTTAAAAGATCCATGTGAATATATACATTGGTATAATAGGGTCACTATTTCATTTTAACTACACTAATTTCAAGGCTTCATTAGTCAATAAAATCATCAATTTTAATGAAATTTAAAAAATGGCCTATCTAACTATGCTTGTCATCTTTCATGTGAATATGATTACTTGTCAAATTTTCAATTTACCACACATTTATTGCATATTTGTTGAAAAAAATCATTTTTTGAAATTAATCACATGGTATCCAAACATGATTCAAACTATATGAAATGACATGGTTCAATATACTCTCAACTTTCATAAAAAAATAAAAATCATTAAAATTATTTTTGAAGTATATTTTTGTTTTTGAATACACACATACACTCCATGTGTTTCTACAAGTAAACTCCAATCTCCCACTTTGTAAAATGAAATGAATTTTTTTTTTTAAAAATTTTTCCTTAGGTTATATTATAACATAATATGTAAAAATATTATGAAATTCTTTCAAAAGTTTGAAGTGCGATACACTCAAACATGCACACCCCTAGAAAATAGTACAATGTGACATCCCAAAAGGGGTCACTGTAGTGTGTTTTCACCCTAAGTTCTAACAAATAAAAACTAAAATATATTTAAGCTAATCCTAACATCAAAAAATATAATGATCTTCATATTTTAATTTAATGAACACATTGAATTGAGTATTTTGTGTTTACAACACCCCAAATCCAACTTTCCCCCCTTGTTAAATGAATATGTTTTTGATGTTTTTCCTTCTTTTTTTTTGGCAAGCAAATCATCATACTCTCAATAGAAAACATGGATGATATTTCATCATATTTGCACTCATTTTTGTGCTCCTTGCATGTTTTTATATGCATGACAAAATTGAATATCATCTACTTTACCATGTTTTCACCCTTGAATGTGAAAAGTACATGTTTAACTTGATCAACATGGCCATTAATTTTGAGTTATTCAAGTTGTGGATAATCAATGACTTTCTCACGACTTTAATAATGGAAACATGCCACATGGTTAAGGTGAGGTCCATAACAAAAATCAACAAGAAATTATGTTCAATGAATGTAATGCATGAAATGTTTAAGTTGTTAGATTTAAGATATGGGTACAAGAACACATTAATAAGAAACATATGTGGCCATTTAGGTGATTCCTCCAAAAACAATGAGTTAGTTAGTTAGATTGACAAAGCAATTAAGATTAGTTCATAAGGCGATGGAATGACAAAAAACACCCATGCAAGAATAATGTCAAATTTTCCTATTATGTAAAGTTTTATTTCAATTATTGTTCAAAACTATGTCATTGTCAAGTCATTTGAAATGATTTGACGATAGCTCTAAGGGAAACAAAAAATGGTTCTATAATGTTTAAATTTGGTACACTAAAAGAAATTTGAAAAATAACAACTCAATTTATGATTGGATTTTAATTGTAATTATACATTTTCAACTACAAAATGCTCTAGTCATTTTGGACAAGTCCCATTGAACAATTAATCACAAAAGACCCAAATGGCTTGGAAGTCATGTCAACAATCGCAAACTTTTGACTAAAATCCATTTTCTCATCCATTACCATGAATGACCATGAATATGATGCGGACCCCATGTAACTTATGTGGAACTTGACTTCATAACTAAATTTATAATTATTTTATGGATAGTCACACAATGTCAAGTGTCTTAACTACCTATCCTAGCCTAGCTATGACTAATTAATTATCTACCTACTTAGGTATTAATAATAGGTAGGGCTACTTAACTACAGTTACATAAGGTTACCTAAGGGTACTAAAGGTAATAGGTCCTACTTAAAGGCTTTTCAAAGGCTACATAAGCCTACACAGGGGCCACCTAATGATTACATAAGTTTCCATAAGGGTATTATAAACTAGCTATGATCTACATAAGGCTTACTTTGTGCCAACTTAAAGGCTACTTTGGTGCAATCATAACCAATGAACCAAAAATGGCATTGGACCATGAATAATAAATAAATCAAAATTAAATAAATATTTATGTTTTTCCATTTAAAAACCATGGCAGTCATGGCAAGTTGTTATTATCTGAATCTTCAAAATATATATTAAATATTTGAATCTCAAATAACTAACTATCTAAATATTTGAATTGATAAATAAATATTTTTATTAATCAATCCAATTTAGAAAATTAAATATTTAATCAAATATTTATAAATTAATTATTTGACTCAATTAACAAATTAATTGTCTGAATTGATTAATTTAGATTGATTGTTAATTATTTAATCTAAATAATTTGGTCATAGTAATTAAGTTAATTACATATTAATTAATATGTAATACTAATTAATAAGTTATTTTAAAACGAACTTATTATTAAATATTAATCATTAAATGTGAATTTATTTAGTTATTTATTTTTTAGCAATTTAAATATGGTCACAAAATAGTGGAAAGATAGTACTTCTGTAGTGGCAACCTAGGGCACAATTAAGTAGTTATATTAATGATCATAATTGACAACTAATTAGAAGTGTCAAATATAATGGGTGATGAACATGCATGCATATAACATGATCATGTGTCAATGTTGTACACTAATTACAATGTAGTTGTGAATTGGGTGTTACATCTACATGAGTTGTAATGTAGTTGCCACATGCAACTAAAATGCAACTTGCTAAAAAGTTAAACATGATTGACTATGTTTATGCGTATGATGTGTACATTACACTATATTGGTGTCCCATTTGCAACTAAATTACAATTCCAATACAACTCATTGATTTTTAACATGGCATTTTATTTATTAATTGCTCATATTTTCATATTCTAGTTATATTATAATTGTATATTAATTGTTTTGGAGCTTTAGTTGCAAGGCAATATGGTTCCAATGGATAGGAATTTTCATAGTAGCACCTATTGTGTTAAAAGGAATCAATTTTGCAAGGACTATCCAAAATACTCATATAATAAAAACATTTTGATGGGAAAAAAATTAAGAAAATAAAGATCCATTAATTACATTCAAAAAACATTCATACTTTAAAATATCATGGATTTTTTAAAAAATTAAAATTCAAAAAACTTTTCAAAATTAATCCAAAATTTTAAATCTTTATTTAAGTCTTTTATCACATATAAATAGGGTATAATGTACATGATGTGTTAAGAAAAGCTATAGTTTATTATACAAGAAAACATGAAAATGTAAAAAATGAATTTTTGGTTATGATTTGAAATTGTTTCATTTTTAAAGACAAAACATTGAATTTACAAGGAACCAACACAATTTTTAAAATTCATATTTATTCAAAAGTGATAAACCAAAAAAATGTCATGTATTGGGAGAATTATAAGCATTTATTATAACAATTTGCAAAACAAATTGTTGAAAATTCATTCATATGAAATAGTTATTTTTAGGCAAAAGGACATGTAATCCCTTTTTAAAATAATCATGTTGTAATTTATTTACAACCACCTAAAGTATTTAAGTTAACTAAAGGCTCCCTAATGTATCTCAACTATTGCTTAAGGGTTGGCTACTAAGGACTACATATATTTTAAGTCCAAAAATCATTACACCAAAATGTGTCTTTTACAATGTGTTTTATTCGCCTACAATGGCATAAGTGACTAGAAAATGGCATAAGCTACTTTAAAAACAACTAGAAAAATGACTATAGTTAAATAAGACCTATCATAAAAGACATGTTTTAGCATAGTGAATTTTTTTAAAAACATTTGTACATTAATTTTGTCCTTGTTTATTTACAAGCTTTTATGGTTACTACCTTCCATTTCATTTTCCCTTTACTCACAAGTATTGAATTTAAGTTAAATATTAAATAAAAACTTTGTTTGACACCTTCAACAAGATTTTTAGTCATGTGGTCATACACATGGTTACAAAATTATTACTAGAATTAAAAACATGGCAAATTTGATTTTTTTGAATTGCCAAAATTACAAATTACATTTGATTTTTTGAGATTTAAACATTGAACTTTGATCTAATTTTTTACATTGCATTGAAGGTCTTTTTCTTCAATTTTTGAGGTAAGCAACTATCCAATACATCTTAACCAAAGTTGGCTACATGTCAAAAATTCAGTAAGTAAAAAATGTTAAGAAACTTGCTATGTTTTGGTGACCTTTGAGTACCTATTATTTTAGTATGGTGATTTCAAAGAAACATTTCCTCATAACGTGGTGATTTTAATATTTTTTCTCCAAAATGGTCCTTTGTACCTAGTTGCTTTAGATTTTTTTTGTTAATGCAATGCAAAAATTTTAAAAGCAAACCAAACTAAACTAAACATATTGCGTAAAATTTCAAATACATTCATTTATATTCATGCAATGAAATTATTTGTCACCATATGAAGTGGAATTGTTTAATGTTGAAGGCTCTGGATATGGCCATGGCTCAAATGATCACTTAAAGTTGAACAGTTAATTGAAGTTCTAACAACAATGCAATGACCTATCAATGTTTGGTAGAAAAATTAAAAAATAAACACTCTAATCAACACAAACATAAGACATTGGAAGCAAGTGACCATGAGTAGGTAAGGGTGAATGCAAGTTAAGGTGGACCAAAAAACAACACTTGAAAATACCCAAAGTTCATTTCCTTTGCATTTTTCTATATTTTTAGTCACATAATTTTCTAGTTAGAAAAGAATGTCTCCGCATAGGTGTATTCAGTAATACATACTTGACCCACCCACAATGCCAAAATGTGTCTTTCATGACTAGAACATTTTGCAACTATGTTCTAATTTTGTCATGTAGTCATATGTCCATTAGTCATATACCATAAATCATTTTTGTACTACATTGTGACTACATTATGACTACATGACCACAAGGTAAGTTTCTAAGGTGGGTACCTAGCTAGTATGTATTTAACTTAAGTAGTACCCAAGTAGGTTGTACATAGGTTAAATACATACTAGCTAGGTATCTACCTACTAGTGGCCATTAGCTAGGTAATAGGTACATACAAGATTAGGTAAGGTACCTAGTACATACCTAGTTTAGATATTTACTAATTAGGTAATGAGTACCTAATATGTACCTACTTTAAATATGTACTAGTTAGGCATTAGGTACCTACCCCAATATGTACCTAGCTATTAATAGGTACCTAGGTGAATATGTACCTTGGTACATATTTACCTACCTTAACAACTAGGTAGTAGATATGTACCTACCTTAGGTAAATATTATGTATTAGTTACTTACCCACCTTGTTACATATTACCTACTAGGTAGGTACCTACTTTAGCTAGGTGGTTAAACCTACCAAGTATGTACTTAATAAATACCTACTAATGTTAATACTAGATACCTACTAATACCTATTTTACATATATAGTAGATGTTAAATAGGTACCTATTAAGCTATTAGTAAGTACCTACTTAGTTACTAGCTAGCTACTAATAGCCTACCTAAGTAAATATGTACCTTGATACCTACTTTAGCTATGCTAAATAGGTACCTATTAGGTTATTAGGTAGGTTATATGTTATTAAGTATGTGCCCCAGCTAAATAGCTAGGCTATTCAAGTTAGAAAAAAATTGTCTATAATAATATGATGACAACTTTTATCATGTAAAAAAAATTGGTGCAATGGTTAAAAGCTTTTCGACATGGAGGTGAAGGGTTCAAATTCTCACAATTACAACCTAGTTTTATTAGGTATAATTAAACTACTATACTACAATTTCAAAGTTGAATGTATTATTTTGATAATAAAAATACATAATTACAAGTCTACTTTTGATATTAAAACATTACCGTAGCCTAGGGTCAATTTCCACATTGACAAAACAATTTTTATTTTTTTCAAAAGATGAATTTGTTTTTAAATTTTGAAATTATATATTTTCCATCATCTAATATAATATTGTGATATGAGTAGTGAAATTATTTAGAATGTAGCCTATGATAATTATAATGATTTTCAACATGTCAATTTCGTATTTTCACAATATTTCATTTCACCATTTTGAGGATTATTTAATGACGAAAAACCTGAGGGTAAGGTACATCTAAATTAATGGCCAGCATGAAAATTTAGAAATAAACTTAAATTTTCTAACATGTGTCTAGAATTCAATGTACATACACTAGTGTGACATGTCAATTGAGCACATATTACCTTCTATTATGTGAAATAGAGTTTTCCTAAAAAGCTGATTTTTTTAATGAATTTCCAAGGACAAAAATTGCTTAAAAATTATCAATGGAAATAGTCTGTTTGAAATTTACAAAACCACCCCAGTTCACCTATACAACAGTACCTACAACAAAATGAGAGGGACTATAATTTGGGACATCTCAAAGTGACAAAACAAACAAAAGAGACAAAATGTTGGTATCTAAATTTTTTATTGACATTCCAATTTCAAAATTCAATATCTCCCACACCATAGGTTGAATGTTTTTGAAACCATCTTGGTGCACCTGCATTGTTGGCTTTCCACTGGTGCCAGAAACGTATCCCCAATTTCTCTAAAAAGTTTTTACTTTATTTTATTGAAATCTTAGTGATGAAATTACTCGAAATTCAATCACCCTTATACCCCTATACATCAAAAGATTCTCAGCAGTATCAAGAACATCCGCGCATGAGGGGAAGGGGGCCATGGTCTGAGAGATCATAAGGTCACAAAACAAACAAACTACCTTCCAAGTTCCTTAATAAATTTATATTTGAAAGTTCTTTAAAAGTGTTCATTTGTTTTATTTGAACAATATGTGAAAAAAAAAAGGTATTTCAAAGTTTGGAGGTGCAAAATGTTTGGATTTTTCCAAAAAGTTCAAAGAACTGGTGCTTTTCTTAGAACTGGCGGTTTGTCCTTGATCGAGGGTTTCAAAAGGTTCTTTAAATTTTCAAACCATGGTTCACGGTTCCATTTAGATAGCCCTTATCCATGAGTTCTTTCTTTGAGAAGCAGAGAATCACCTAACATTAGTCATGAGCCATATGTCCTCCACGTGGCTAGCAGTTCTCATGAATAGGATTTTTGTTTTAATGTATTCGAATTAGGATAATATTAATATTTAAACTATTAAATATTAATCAAAAAATATTTGAGGAGGAGGCTTGGTGAGATTTCCACAGCCTCTGGGCGCTGGTGAGGCCACGTCAGTCATCTTTATTTGAGATCTCAATTGAGGTTTTGAGATTTCAATCATTTTTAAATAAATAAATCATGGAAATTGCCATCCCCATGGATACAGTTCTAAATACCATCTTGAATTGACACATCTTGATGAACTTTGTAATCTTGGACAACTCTGTGTCACACCCTAAAAACCTCCAACAAGGTTCCTAGTGTATTTGGAGGAATGCTTATCAAGCATAAGAGCTCATGGGTCATTTCAAAAAACAGAATGGTCATACCTATGCATCTTTCGTTTTTTGAAATGTGCACCTCTGCATGTTTCATTTACCGAAATGTGTACCTATGCATGTTTTGTTTTCCAAAATGTGCAACTATGCATGTTTTGTTTTCCAAGATGTGCACCTATGCATGTTTCATTTTCCAAAATGCCCTACGGCACTTGTTTTTTTTCCTGTGGGGAGTGGGGGCAGGATTTTGGGAGATCTAAACTTGACAAACAAACAACTTCCTCAATAACTAGATGTTGGCTGGTACTTCCAAGGAATTGTTGATTCTAGTTTTACAACGAGAGATGGAGAACACGCCTACTTACACCTCACACCACCTATACATTTGGGTTCCTACGTAAGAAGATAAGGCTGGTGGGGCCAGAGTGAACCAGCACCCACCATCACACCATCCACTGGATGCCCGTTATGACTTATAACTCAGTTGTGGATGAAACCTCAACTGAGTTAATATCTTGTTTCACCTTTGTAACCCACTCTATAGATAGGTAAATAGGTACAAAAATAGGTAACTACTAGGCAAGTAGATCGTTTAAACACCAGTAAGGCTTCTCTTGCTACCTACCTGCTAACAACCAACTTGGATTGTCAGTAGATAGGTAGTAAAACAGCAACTGAGCTAACTACCATGATTAGCTACTGAACTGAAACCCAACAGAAAACTGTTTCGTGACCACTTACCATCCATCCTTCATGGTGTGCTAGTGGGGTGCTACTTCACTCTGGTCAGCCAGTGGTGGCTACTAGGTAAGGAGATACATGTGGCTACTTAGTACATAGCTAACCACAATGGTCACTACCTATCCGAGAGTAATACAGCTCAAACTGTTTCCAGTCGACACACCATCCATCCTGTTGAATGCTGTGTTTGGTGTTCGTTCACCAACACCAAACAATGTTGAGTCTGGCCCAGTTTAATAGGAAATGTTTCAGAAGATGTGGGACCAAATGAACACATCATCATCGTCAATTGTAATGAGCTTCTGGCTTATGTGGCAGCATGCCGTTACCCCAGCTATATCACATACCATGCTATATTTTTGACATTTTCATACCTCCCCAACAATGTTATACACGTTCCTGGTTGCTGGTTGGCTGCACCTGTGACTCATGCTCTCCCCTGTCTTGTAACCTGGATGCTCAGCACTCCCAGACAATCAACTTTAAGGCCCTGTGAATAGTTTCAGCATTAACACAGCTCGACTATTTGCTGCAAGCGTTGCCATCTCCCCAGTCTTGTTGCCTCTCACTGGTCACCCAGTGCATTCCTGCTGTCTCAAATTGTGTGACGGGTGGGACAAAGTGAAACTTTTGGTTTGTGCCAACCACAATTCGAGACATACAAAGAACCTACTCCAGAGATACTTTCAACTATGCACTATATACCTCCACAGTCCCAGCTTGCATTGAACTCCAACTTAGGTAGCCTACAGTGCTTAAAATGCTTGTGGATTGTGGGTGAGAGGTAGGTCTGATTCAAGAATTTGTCCTTTCAGAGCTTTTGGAATTGAATGGACTTTCACCTCGGCCCCAGTAACGTCATCCAAAGTCGCCATCCTGACGACATCAACTAGCAAGGTCAAGAGCAGAGATCTTGCAAGATTTTATGCCAGGCTCGAGGAATGGGAATACCCCGTTCTCATCATTAACGTCCTATTAAACTCCTTTATTCCGTTTAGTCACATGGAGCAACGGCTGCAGGTAGCAGATTCGCAAGCAAAACTTATCAAGAGTGACATCTAAGGCGCCACCTTTTTTTGTTTTTGTTTTTCTTTTGTGGGGAAATTTTCAAACGGGTGGCTACACACAGAAGAATAATTCAACCTGGCTGGCTAGGATCTGGAACTTTGTTTAATCATCAAATGGGCAGTAGACGGAAGAACCGGCTATTGATCATAAACATTTGGTTCCGCGCCACGCTTTTCAATAGCTCACATGTTAAATCTACTTTATTAGTAGCCAGCTTTAATTGAAAATATGGCTAAATGTGCTAAAAGTTTACAAACTGTTACAACATTCATGCTAATAGGTATAGTGGAATTTTCTTAAATGAATGTTTTCTCTGATTTGCCCTTGTTGTTAATGTATGTCACATAGGACAATAACACCCATTCAAATATTTGAAAAATACAATGAAAAATGGTAAAAGAAAGATGAGTCACATTTCATTCACACAGCCATTCTTCAACATTAAAACATCACTATCACACTCCTTGACAATGGCGCTAATGGGTGAGCAACGAGTGGTGAATGAATGAACAAGTGAGTGAGTTCAAAGGAACAAGAAGGAATCTTTAGAACATATTTCATCCCACATCATTGAATATTTTTGAAATATTTTCATGTCATGTGGCTTCACTTTTTGTGACACGGTAAAATATTCCCTAGTGAAACCCGGAATATTTTACCATATGGACAAAGGTTCAACGTGAAGACATGAACTACTCTAGTAATGGTTGTATTCAAATGTGTGAGCCATGGATTATAGCTCAACAATTAGTTAAGCTTTAGTTCCGTAATTTTCATTAGTATTAATGATTTGAATGCTTATAAGCCTTCAAGTAGTAATTATTAATAGTTGAATCAGCTTTTGTGATATTTTTAGGCATATAGTAATTCTTTATTTCAGTTGATGTAGCGTTTAATCAATTAAGCACCTAGTAAACCTTTTAAAGTACATTATCCCTTTTATGTTATAGAGAAGGGAAAGGGGATGTAGAATTAGATGTGATTTATTGATATATAGTGAATACAAGCCCATAATTAACAATAGCAATTCACCATGACAAGGTTAAGTTAGTCTGTAGAAAAATCTTCAAACACTAATGATGTACTTGTAAGATTGTTAGGATGTAATCCTAATACATCTTTATTTAGTTTCACTTCTATTAGATTTTTAAATAGAATCAAATCAAACTTAAGTATTAACATTTCCGCCTGAGTAGCCTCAGGTGAATTACAACTTTACAATTGACTTAAAAGATAGATCACAATTGTAAAAAATCTAGAATGCGATGAATGGTGCGAACGAGGTACTCAACTCGGTGCTCCATGGGAAGGGGGTTGATTAACCCTCATAGCCAACGATAATGACCATCACCAGGAACCCACGTTCGACAATGGAAACAGACATCATCATCTTCACATTGACACTCTTCAGACCTTTCTAACGCAACTCCACGAGCAGGAACGAATTCTAAATAGATTGCTAAAGCATGTGGGTTAAGAGATAATCGACGATCCCATGTCGAACGATTGACTCGAGTGCACACCACTTGTCTGGGCGGTTCTTCTTCGCGTGGCCGTTGAAAAACAATCACATCGAGCGGTGCTTCTTCAAGCTCTTCCTATTCTACTGGTGCAACTGGAGGATTCGAAGGCATAGCGACATCATCCGCCATGACTAATTCTCACCTGCATCAACAAAAACCAAGAAAATAGTACAGACAATGTGGTAATTGCGTTCAGAAAAAATCGAAGTCTTTTTACTTAACAATTTTAGGGTAGGCGTAAGGTGTGGGAGTGACGGGGAAACCTCATGAAAACTCGAACATCCTAGATCTAATGGATTCATCAAACCCTAATTTCGACGACGAATTTAAAAATATGGGGGGGTTTTTTGTGGTGTAAATTTTACTTCCAATTTACTATGTATTACATAGTTAACTAGTGCATGGTAAAATAAATAGGTAAGGGATATCAAAAGAGTAAATGGTACACGGGAATGATAGTTCAACCATTGAATTAGTCAAGTAAAAATTCAAGGACATTACTTGTTACTACCGATAAACTATCCTAATATTTAGTTACTTAAAATAATTAGGATGAAAAAATAGGATGTGAAGGTCAACGGACAGAAAGGATAAGGATCAAGCTCAAGAGACCTCATCAAAATATCCAAGATAAAAGAAGGGATGAATCCTCCAATCCCATTAGTCATGAGGATGGTCATCCTATTTGATTGGAAGATGGGATATTTCTTATGTCTCACTAAGCCCAAGAATTCTCATCCTAAACTCAATTGGATGGCAATTTATTTTCAATTCTCATTAGCTCTAGAAAGATGAGGAGGCCATTGATTAAAGCAAAGGATTTCAAAGCTTTCATTGAACAAGGGGAACAAGCTCAAGGAAGGTCATGGAGGCTTACCAAGGGAGAGGGTATTGTGTGTATGGGGGAAAAAAAAGAAAGAGGAGGAAGTGTGAGGAAGAATTTTTAATTTTTATGTGTGGAGAGGTGTTCATGGAAAAGGTGTGTGCAAGAATCAAACATGGAAGGAAGTTGTGTGTAACAAGTACTTGTAACAAAGCCTTTGGATTTTTGGTTCAATTAGTTGTTCCTCCCAAATCCACCGTTGGATTTGTGTCAAAATGAAATTAGTTTTAGTTTGGAAGGTGTTGAAAGTTCTCCCCAATTTTCAGCATCATCGGGTTTGTTGTCAGGGAGCTACACTGGTTGGAAGTAAAGGGTCTTGTAGTGGAGTTCATGGAAGGATTTCCATGACAAGGCCTTTGGATTTTTATTTCAATTAATTGTTCCTCCCAAATCCACCGTTGGATTTGTGTCAAATTTAATTAAGTCTTAGTTTGAGAGGTGTACAAGGTTCTCTTCAAAATTCAGCATCATCGGAGTTGTTGTAAGGGAGCTACACTTGTTGGAAATAGAGGGGGTTGAATTGTTTATTTTTTCCTTCAATCTAAGCAAAATGGTTTCTAGTGCAAAGCTTAACTCTTGATCTAAAATAAAAATAAAAAATAAAAACTTATGAGATTTTGTAACATGGCTCCTTTTATATTAGCTTTCCAAAAATTCAATGCATGTTAGATTAAGAGGTTATATGTAGATGTTATGACAAATGAAACGAAAGGGTTCCAACCATCAAGCGTGACATTGGATTGAACATCAACATACGGCTCCTTCATATTCCATCATGGTGAATTACGATTATCTCACAATGTTTTTGTATTTTCAAATTGGACACAACACATTAGATCCTTAGTGAATTTCATTACTTACCTTGAACCGCCTTATTTGTTAGAACTACAACTACATAATAGTTCCACTTCCAACTGGTTTTTTTTTGTGAGTGCATATCTTAATGGTGAAGGTGTGCAAGAATTCCTAATAAAATGGTGCTTTTAATTTGCAACATTAATGTGAGAAGGTTCTAAAGAATGGAAACACTAGTTTGGGTTCAAGATTGTAGACATAATTTGATCACAAATGCAACAAAAAGGTTCACAACGTCACCAAATCCTATTGTACATATTGAATGCACCACCTTTGAAGCATTCACCACAACTAAAACAATCTAACTCCTCCGAGAATGATAAAACTATAACATAGTGCAAAAATCTTTTGACCACATGGTATTAAATTAGTTATTCCTACATAATCCTTTGAACTTCTCTATTAACTTTCCCATGGTCAATTGTACTTTTGTATTGATACTCCTTTTAATAGTGAAAATGAAATAAACATAAGAAAATTGATGCAAACACAACTTTATTATCATATCATTGACTTTCACATGCTTTAGCTCCCCCCAACATGAGCTCCCAATTCCATGTGGGATAACAAATGAACCTTTCAATCCACCCACAATACATTATGTTTTCTAGGATATGATACAAGTGTTTACATTGCACCCATGTCCCATGCCCACCCAAGAAAACTACTAACATTGCAACCAAACTTTAGCTCTCACCAACAAATGTGAATTCCCAACTCCACATGGGATAATGAATGAACTTTTCAATCCACCCATAATACATTATGCTTTGTAGGATATGATATAGGTGCTTACATTGCACCCATGTCCCACACCCACCCAAAAAAGTTGTTGACATTACAACAAAATATATGCACGAACAACCTAGGTAATTCCAACTATCACAAGTTTGTAACATTTATGCCCAAAGAATATGTTTTTCAATTTGTCCATACCAATGTTGGGTAGTTTTCACCCACTTGCTGAAAACCAACATTGATTTTCAATCCGATTCTCAATGAGAATTGACTAGTGAGAACTGGCAATGAAAACCACCATGAGAACTAGAATGAAGGTTCTCATTGGACGTGAAAATTGTCTAGTGAAAACCACCTAGGTTCTAACCTAGCATTCAATCTAAGAATCGAACTAAATCTCACATTTTGAAAAGGGTCTGGTTCTCATGGTAAAAAATAAAAAGTAAATATTAGAGTTACATGGAAAGTCATGCCCTTTTGGGCCTTAATTGCCCCCCCCCCCCCCATTTCATGTTTCATCCCCTCTTGACTATTGTCTACAAAGTCATGAAATTTTATTATATAAAGGTATGAAATACTAAAACTCAACATTAAATGCACAAGGCTACAAAACATTTATAGCTACAATACACATAGCAACAGCAATGATTAGTTTCACATTTGGGGAAAAAAAAAGATAGGGCAAACTCAATTTAGCACCAAATTTGCTATTAAATTGAATTTCATGCTTGGCTAAAATTCAGTGTATTTTTTTGTCCTATAAACCATGATTTTGTGAAAACTATCCTTGAAAATCAATAGTTCAAAATTTTGTGAAAACCGTTGACCCAAAAAACAGCCTAGCCAAAAAAAAAAATTAATTCTAATAACTGGGGCGATTCTCAGAATGGAAATTTTTTTAAGAACCAAGGTGATTCTTAAAACTTTCCCCAAAAACTGAAATTGATGGTTCTTACAAAAAAATGAAAACCACCCAACACTAATCCATACTTTAACAGTTGGACATCCACAAGGGGCAAAACAATTGTTAGGATAAGTATTTTACCAACCTCCCAATTATTGGTGTGTTGTTGTGTTAATTTGAACATTAAATGCCTTCTCACCTTTTTACCACAACGAAATGTAGGCCAACCACTTCCATATATAGGCCTGATGAAATTCTACATGCAAACAATAAGCATTTGGCAATTGTTTGTAGTAGAATATTCACCTCCAAATAGACTTTGAAGGTTAGTCCTATGCTCAGAGTCAAAGAGAAACCCAACCTCTTCTAGACATGATATCAATTTTTGAGTTAGGTTGACACCATGTTAAATCAGCCATACAATTGAGACTTGCACCCTAACAACCACAAACTTTCATGCAAATGTACCCACACAATGCCTTAAGTCATGAGAACAAAACCAATGTTTATGATGCTCCAATGCTTTAGTTTGAAATTGAACCCAAAAACCAAAATAACATGAAGTTCAAATCCCACTTTTGTTTTATGTGTATTCCTTTTTATTGACACATGTTTATATTTTTTCCAATGTTAAACATTACATTCCGAAACTAAATGGGCATCAATCATAATGTACAAACCATATTCACATATAATTTGTTTCACCTCTAACCCACCTTGAAAAACTTTAAGATACACAATATGTGACCTACATGGTGGCCGATATAGTGCAAGTTGTTAACACTATTAGGTTGACTTAGGGGAACAACCACAATGTGTAGATGAAAAAATTGACATGGTCCGGCCTATGAAAGTCATCATCTGCCCTTGAAAAATAGTTGGTGCTACACTTGGCCAAACCAAACACCTTTTCCCCCTTGATTGTAAGAGTTCATGTCATGAATGATGACCTAGAAGCATAATTGGCAATGGTTGCCACAAGCTCAGCTAGATCCCTCGACAAATGGGCCCACTTCAATATGAATTCATTCATGTCAAGACCATGTTGAATGGACCAGCTTGAAAATAATGTCAATATAACGTGGATTGCTTTAAAAAATGAATGTTAAGGGTAGAAGTTCCTAAGCTAATTAGTACCATGGGTCATCCTAGTAACTAGATGGTTATTAATGGTAAATTTACCATCTTTTACCAAAAGATGAAGCTAATGGGGTTAATTAGTTGAATGGTTGGTGGTAATCCACCAATCACCTAGTGGATTTATAAAAAGGATTAGGATGAAAACCTATTTTCATCAAAAGGATATAAACCTTGTGTGATCTTAAGGGAAATGGGGATTACAAGCACCAAAAGATGATTGTAAATCATTCTATTGTATTTTTAGATTGGAGTTTTCAATGAGATCCTTCTCTTGGGAAAAAATGTGTTTGTCACATTAGAAGGAAAGGAGGAAAGTATGGGAACAAGTTGTATTTTGATTCTTGTAATGGAAAATGGTTGATGGATTCTAGTGTGTGACCTTGTGGGTATTTGGTTTTATTTAAAATATGATAGAAAACTAAATAGAATAATTCATATTAAACCCATATAGAAATTGTTATGTTCATATATTTGTTCTTTGTTTCTTCTATAAAATTTAATATGATATCCACTTTCTAGTTTAGCTTCTATAGTAGGAAATATTTTCTACCATAGGTTGGAAGTTGCTAATAGATAGGAGTAGCAAGGAGGTAGACTTGAATGTTGAGGTCTACAAGGAGTGGAAAGTTGCTATAAACAATACACAATAATCATAAAGGGTATGTAAGCACTATAGATGGTACACAATAGGTGTTGGAGGCATGCATACCCATTGAAATAAATTATCCATCTCTAAAGGTACCTTAGAAGGTCTAGAAAGTAATTGCCATCTAGTCCCCTCTTATTTTACTCTTGTGTCAAACTCCTTCACTAAAGGTTTCACTAGCTAATGTAGTGTTATGTTTAGATGGTAGGATGGCTTTCATAGGATAGACCTTTATTATTTCATTTCTTTCTACATGGAATCTTACGTGCTTACTATTTGAGCAATTGTAGTAGAATAAACTACTAATTATTACTTCTAGATACTTGCTAAATGGAGATTTCCCTATTATTATTTGAGTAGTTGTAGTAGAATAAGTAAATGATAATAATCTTTTTGGAAATAGGAATACATTTGTAACCTTGGCATTGCCTTCATGAGGACAGTACAATGTTTGGGGACCACATTTTCACCCCTTTACAATGAACATAATCATCGCATGTTGCTATGTACAAAGTCTAGGTGCCAAGTTTTCTTGAGTGTTACAACTAGATGAACTATGCATACTCTTAGCAAGATTACAAGTCAACATGTCTATCCACTTGACATTGTTGAACTTCTAAAAATACGAGCAAAACAAAATTAGCCCAAAAGTGGAAAAACTCAAAAAATGAAAGAAAGTTGATGTACATAATTTGCAAAAAACATTATTATGTGAGCCATGAACCCCCCCTCCTTGTCTCATGTGAAAATGCTCAAAATTAAACCTAAATGCCAAAAGCTAAGCTAGTTGCCAAGCTTGTGACCTTTAGTTTCACGTGTAGTGCAAGACAAAAGCCACTAACAACGAATCATCGCATATTGAAAGTCTGCACCTTATAAAGACTGGGCATTTTTGTACTTGTAGCAAAAGGCCTTGTGTTGATCTTGTAGCTTAAGTTTGATTAGTTGTTTAATATGTCTATCAAGCAATTAAGTCCAATGGAACAAACATGTATACTCTTTGTCAACCATCCTAACTTTTGCATCCCTAAAATTGTAAATGATTCTAACATCATTCTATTTTGCTTACACATTATCCACCATGAATCCCTTGAAATTACTAGTTGGACTATTACAAAAGAGGAGCAATTGAGAAAAATCAACGTGGGTACTGAAGAAAACCTACAATAGGTGAAAGTGAATGTTAGTCTTGAATTAATCATAAGTGTTCAATTGGTTGAATTATTGAAGGAGTTCAAAGATATCTTTGCTTGAACCTACAAAGATTTGAAGGGGATACGGCCACCCTGAAATAGCTCAACATCGAATCGAGCTAGATACATTAATACCACTTGCTTATGAAGCAAAGTATTGGGTAAATTTTAACTATGCAACCATTATCAAACAAGACCTTAATAAACTACTTACTATAGCTCATTAAACTTGTTAAAAGGTTATTTGGCTATCACCAATACACTAAAGAAATCTTGTAATATTAAACCATTATTTTTGCAATTGTGTTGATTACGACTATATTTGATTTTTTTTCCAACTAATTATCAATGTTCACACTTTATATGGTGAAATGCAACTATGTTGCGACTACCATGCAATTATTAACATATTCATCTTTTCATTTGGACAACTTTTGGAATCATTTCATCCATGAATAGGCTCATTATATGTTCCGTTCGTTGCATTGGGGATCAAAATTAGTTGCAACCATATGCCATATACATAGCCCTTTGATGTATACTAGGTTGTATTATAACTAAATTTGGGGTTGTTATATATTTAAAGAGTTTATTAAGAGTACATTATATAGTAATTATGGGTAGATTAATTATATATTTTGAACATATTAAAGGTTTTATCAACATGATTTTTGTGGTGAATTTTCACCATTTCATGATATTACTTTTCAAAAAAAAATTACCTTTTTTTATTTTGATATTTTCAACAACCTTCTCACCTTTCTTTGTCTTTAACACAACAAATTTATTGTGACATTTTTCGTCCATGACAAAAAAAATACAATGATCACAATGTGAGATGTAACGGAATATGCCATTCATACCCATTACACCCAATTTTTTTGAAACATCAATTGAAATTTCAAACAAGTTACATGAACTTGAAATCAATTCATATTTCCATTTTGAAAATTATTATTTTGAACAGAAATTTTCTACTTTGATTTTGAATATTTTTATTTCAACATGCAAATTCATATCTCAATTCTGAAAAATTATATATAAATCTAAAAAACTGATTTTCAATTATGTAAATTATTATATGAAATTTATTTTTTAATCGAATTATTTAAATTTAAATTCTGGAAATTATTATTTGAATTTAAAAAAATGTTCTCTGAATCCACAAATTGTTATTTGCATTCTGAAAATAAATATTTGAATTTTTAAAATGATATTTGGATCTGAAAATTGATATTCCAATTCCAAAAATTGAAATTTCAATCATGAAATTTTTTATTTGAATTCAAAAAAAAATTCAATCTGGAAAATTGATAGTTGAATTCTGGAAATTTTATTACTTAAATTTAGAAACTGATATTTGAATTCTGAAGAAAATTATTCAAATCTGAAAATTACTCCATATTTTGATTTTTAGAATGGAAATGTCAAGTTTCAAATTTAAATACAATTTCGAATTCAAATAAATTTTCTTAGAATTCTGGTACAAATTTTTGAATTCAACTAAAAATTCTCGGAATTGAGATATAAATTCTCAGATTCAAATAGTGATTCTCTAAAACAAAATAAATTATTACAAAGCTCAATTTTAGATTCAAATAATAGTTTTAAATATTTAAATATTTAAATGCAATTGAATTGATAATTTTCAATATTCAAATATCAAATTTTGGGATTTAAATATCAATTTTCAGAAATCAAATATCAATTTAGAAATTCAGATAAAAGTTTTTAGAATTCAAATATCATTTTCGAAATTCAAATATCAATTTAGGGATTGAAATGTCAATTTTTTGATACCAAAAAAAATATGAATTTTGGAATTCAAATAATAATTTTTAGACTTGAAATATCAAGTTTGATATTCAAATAAGAATGTTTAGAAGTGAAATATCAATTTTCATAATCAAATAAAAAAAATTGGATTGAGATATCACTTTTGAGTTGGAAATAATAATTTTTAAAATTCAAATATCAATTTTCATATTCAAATAAAAATTTTCAGGATTGAAATATTAATTTCCAGATTGAAATAAGAATTTTCAAATATCAAATATCAAGTTTCATATTCAAATAACAATTTTCAGAGTTGAAATATCAATTTTCAGAATTGATATATTAATTTTCAGACTTAAATGTCAAATTTCATCTTCAAACAAATTTTCTTAGATTTTAGATATCTTTTTTTATATTAAAATAACAATTGTTACTTCAAATAATTGTTATGTGGAAAGGTTATGTGTGGTTGGAAGATTTGCATATATAATTTACAACATGAAAGAAGAACAAAAGATATGGGATAATTTTTTAGTTGCAAATTAATATGCAACTAAATTGTGACTAAAAGTTTATCCAATATCTTTTGTCCTCCATTTCAATTTTGTAAATTATATAATGAAATGCATTTGGAAGATTGAAAACACACATTTGGGATGAGCTTATCAAAAAGGTTTAACCCTAAAGGCTAAACCTAGAATAAAATAAGAAAATCTATTTAATTACCTACTTCCCTACTTCCCTACCTACCTAAATATTTAATTTAATATATTTTGTTAAAATTTTAATTAATATGCCATGTAATAAATGGATGATATGAATTTAATTTATTTTTCAAAGAATTCAATAAGCATGCCACATGGCAAATTGGTATTGTGCCACATGTCATGATCTAAGACCATCCAAAATAGATGATGCAGATTCAATTTATTTTGTCAATTTAATTTTTTTCAAATTTCAAATATCGTGCCACGTGCAAAAGTTAATTGGGCCACATGGATCAATTTAAGACCATCAAATATGGACAATTGATATTATAAATTTCATAAAAATATGATTTATTTATTGTTTAATTTCAAATTTTCAAAATGCACTACTTGTGCCACATGGCAATAAGAGGTTGATGACCATTTTAGTTGTAATTTTTGGCAAATAATCACAAGTTACATATGTATAGTCAACAAATGAAAATGTATTTGTTGACCATATGTCTCATCCATAGACTGTGATGACATATGGAATGATGTCATCATTTGCGATTATATGTTGGATGCAACTTCACTTATGCAATTAATGTTTTTTTAGTCATATATGTGGGGTACAACTAATTTATAGTCGCAAAGTTTAGTTGAAAATTTATGTTTTTCTTCTAGTGATAGTTATAATGCTAAAAAGAATGGCAAATTATGGATTTGTGTGGATTTTATAAAGTTAAATGTTGCCACAAAAAAAAATTCATATCCTTTCCAAGCTTTTACTAATGAAGTTATATATATTGTAGTTGGAGATGAAGTTCATACCTTTTTAATTGGCTTTTTTAGACACCATCATATTTCTATACCACTTGAGGATTAATACAAATTTGTTTTTTGTTACTGATTGGGGGGGGGCGATTTAATGGATTGTACTGTTGTTGGAGTCAGAAATGGACCGCCTACCTACCTAAGGGCAATTACAATGGCTTTTCATGAATACATTGATGTGTTCATGAAGATCTTTTTATATGACTTTATTGTTTTCAATAACTTATCTACCCATATAAAGAAACTCAAGAAGTGTTTCCTAAAATGTAGAAAGAGTTTGGCATTAGTCTCAATCGAGATAAACGTGCATTCATGGTTTGTTTGAGAACTATTTTGGGATTTATAGATTCTAAAAAAGGAAAAGCTCCAAATCCTAAGAAAATAAAGTTCATAGTCAAGATGCCAATACCCACAACACCCCAAGAAATCCAAGTGTTTAATGGAATGGCCTAGTTTGGTCTTTCATTAAATTTTTTGCCTCTATTATGGCTCCTATCACAAAATTACTCAAGGAGATTGAGGTATTGGAGTGGACAATTGAATGTCAAACCACTTTGGAAAAAAGTAAAAATTGGTGCATCAAGTTCACATTCTAATCAGTCCCAGTTGGAATTTCATGTTCATACTAACACATCTCAATTGGTAGTAGGGGCAATACTTGCTCAAAATCCAAATGGTAGGTTTGATCAACTAGTTATGTATTCTTTTATACTATTGAATTCAATTGAAAGAAATTATACCCCTATTGAGAGAGAAAAGCCTTAGCTATGGTTTGTGTTTTATACAAATTTAAACATTATCAGTTAAGTAACATGTTTGTGTTTTATGTTGATCATATGGCCTTAGGGTATTTAATTGATAAATTATAAGTTTTTAGCTAATTAGATAGATGGATATTGTTGTTTTTTAAATATGGTTTCAAAATTGTGTACAACCATGGTAGATTTCATCTAATGGCAAATGCCTTAAGTCGATTACCTAATAACTCTCCACTTGTTGGAGTACCTAATCAAATGAATGATGTTCATATATTCACATTACAACATGAGTGGTTACAAAGTGTTTATGGGTACTTGTTAGAAGAAGTAATGCAAAAAAAATTTATTATTTCATAGAATCAATATTTGGTTCAATGAACTAAACCTTTTGCACTTCAAGGAGTATTACATTGATTTGGACAAGATAATAAGTTCTAACAAATTCTACGACTAGAGTTATATGAACTACATTGTGGAGTTGTTGGAGGACATTTTTCCTCAAATATCATTGTGCACAAATCCTTGATGTTGGCTACTAATGGCCCACTATGAATCAAGATGTTCATGAATATTGTAGAACATGTGATTAATGTTACTAAATAGGTTACCTCTAATGTAGAACCTTGCAAAATTAATTACCACTTTACTTGAAAAACCATTTCAAAAGTGGGGTTTTGACATCATGGAACTAATCAAACCAATAATCAAACTTTCAAGGAACTAGTATATTATAATAGCCATTAATTATGCAACAAAGTCGATGGAAACACAAGCACTCCACACCAATACCACTGTTGTGATTGCTAAATTTTTGTACGAACACATTTTTATATGGTTTGGATGTCCATTGACCATTTTATCTTTAGACATACCAATTGCAATGTATATTATCCACAAGGAAATAATCAAGCTAAATTTACTAACAAGGGTTAAATTGGAACCTTACTCACTAAATTACATAATGAAAATTGGAACGACTAGGATGAACACCTATCCATAGTATTTTTTTCATACAAAACTACATACAAACTTTGAACCAATCACACACCCTTTAAACTTATTTATGGATTACATCCATTATTACCAACAAAGTATTTATTACTATTTGGACCTAGAGAAAACACAAACCCAACACTTGAACTCAAGTACTCACTAGTTATTTGTTAGAGCTAAAAAAACTACATGAAGACTAGTTGATTGCACAAGACCTAGTTATTGCCAACTAATGGAACAAGTCATTATGGTCATAAAATCAATATATTGAAACCAAGTTCCAATTTGGGGACTATGTGTTATGGTTTTTAAGGGCTATTATAAGACATTCCCCTAAATTTCAAAGAAAGTGGTTTGGACTTTATGGGATAAAATATTGCTTGCCTAACAATATAATTTTGTTTTGTTTTGATCTTAACTCAATTATAATAAACATTAACAAATTGAAACCTTAATGGTCCATTGATGATAGCACATTACAACCTATACTTGTAAACCCTAGTGACTTAGCTACTAAAAAACCTATTGAAAATGATGTTTTTGAACTAATGCCTATTGAAATTGTTACCAATCTTTAGAACAACACACCATTTGGTATGAATGTAGGTTGTGAGCCATGGATTATAGTTCAATAATTAGTTAAGCCTTAGTTCCGTAATTTTCTTTAGTATTAATGATTGGAATGCTTATAAGCCTCCAAGTAGTGATTATTAATAGTTGAATCAGCCTTTGTGATATTTCCAGGCATATAATACTTTCTTTATTTCAGTTGATGTAACGCTTAATCAGTTAAGCACCTAGTAAACCTTTTAGAGTACATTATCCCTTTTATGTTGAAGAG
>Ga0209611_10000172_pt1 | contig 81674 bp, 61 predicted proteins | sample S1TSphgellanicum_3_FD_187693 | JGI IMG/M metagenome (GOLD analysis project Ga0209611, IMG submission 187693) | Host-associated microbial communities from peat moss isolated from Minnesota, USA - S1T2_Fc - Sphagnum magellanicum MG (SPAdes) (version 2) | ecosystem: Host-associated > Plants > Peat... | reverse complement strand
TAAAATGTACACAACACCAATACTGATTTAATCAGCTTGCAATCTGGCGATGCGATCACATGGCACCTCAACCAAGTACAATTTCCTATTTTCAACATTCTACATTTCATTTTTAATGTTGGGGGGGGAGGAGGTATCATGTAATTTGACTCAAGTTGTGTCTAATACACCTGGAGGTACATCAATTTATGGAGAAACAATTAAAACCTTCTACGAATTTGCGTAGTTGGATAATGGAGAACCCAATACACTAGGTTGTTCAAATGCACTTTCCAATTCCATTCCATGTGTTTCCAACTACCTTTTCGTTATGGGGAACCAGTTCACCAAAAAGGAGAGAGACTAGGTCACAAATTTGTTAATTAAGTACAAAAATGTGTTCGCATTCTCAATGAAAGACGTAGGTAGGTGTGAGACCATGAAGTTCTCTATAAACCTTATAGATGTGACACCCATATATTGGAGGAGGCATAGGTTGAGCAAGCATGAGTGGGAATTGGTAGATGAAAGATGCAAAGAGCTCCATTAGGCTGGTCTCATTCAACCATCAAATTCTGATTTCGCAGTCGCTATAGTAATGCCAACAAAGAAGGATTTAACTGGATTATGGATTGAGAAAAGGATGTGCGGGATTATTGGCCTTTGAACCTAGTTACACCTTAGGACATGTACCCCATGCCCATCCTTGAAGAACTGTTTGATAGCATTGGAGACTCAAACATCTTCACAATTGTGGATCTAAGGCAAGGCTTCAATCAAATTGTGTTCATTATGAAGGATCACAAGAAAACGACATTCCATGGAAGCAACAAGTTGTGGGAATGGCTTGTGATGCCTTTTGGATTGAAGAATACACTTGTCTTCTTTCAGCAAGTCATGGACCAAGTTCTTGAAGGGGCAGATTTTCTGAAATGTTACATAGATGATGTCCTAGTGCATAGCAAGGGATTCTTGCAACACTTGGCTCATCTTGAGGAGTTATTCAAGAGGCTCCATGAAGTCAATATGAAGATCCATCCTAAAAAGTGTGAGTTTGTTGTCACCTCAATAATCTACCTTGGACACAGAATTTTGCCAAATGGTATTATGGTTCATTGGGCCAAAGTAATAGCCATTTTGGAGATGCCCAATCCTATTGATGTTCACACTTTGAAGAGCTTCATCGGACTATGTAATTACTATAGGATTTATGTCCAAGACTTCAGTACTATTGCTCATCCCTTCTATGCATTGTTAAAGAAAGGTGTTGCTTAGACATGGAGTGAAGAGGTTCAAGAAGCTTTCAACACACTCAAGGAAAAGCTTTCAGAATTCCCCATTTTGAAAAGACCTAATTTCAACAAGGTCTTCATTTTACACACTAACTAGAGTGCTCTTAGTATTGGTGCTATTCTTGGCCAACTTGATGAAGAAGGCAAAGAATATGTTATCGCCTATGCATCTCGAAATAACAACAAGGCTGAGAGCAATTACTCTACATACGAGGGGGAATGTCTTGCAGTTATATGGGTTGTCATACATTTCAAGCCCTATCTTTATGGCACCAAATTCACTTTGTATATCAACCACCAACCTATTAAGTGGTAAATGACTAACGACAAGCTTATTGGTAAGTTAATTCATTGGGCATTCATACTTCAAGAGTATGAGTTCAAGGTTATTCACCAACCTAGTATTACACATCAGAACACGAATACCATGTCGCGGAGACCTTTCATTATCTCTGAAGATTTCTCAGAAACCAAGCAAAACTTCAACTAGATTCTAACAATACATGTATCTTATGCATCTAGTTATTTGCACTACTACAATGTAACCTAGTTGAGCATCCCATTGTGGATATATGGGAGGACTTGGACACTCTGAGGTTTTTTTAGCATGGGGAATACCCTCCCCAAGTTACATCAAGTCAATAGAATTGCATACAACAATGGTCCAAATGCTACTCATGGAAGGATAATCGCCTTGTCCAATGCTTACCACAAGGCGATAGAATGGTTCCTCCACCACATGAACGGCCTGGTTTTATTCAGAAGGTACACTTAGAGCTTGGACACTTTGGAATTAAGTGTACTTATGGCCTTTTCGCTCCTCATTACCATTGGAAAGGTATGTATGTTCAAGTCCAAAACGTCATTGTTAGGTGTGAACAATGTGATAAAGTGAGAACTTCCTTCTCCTCTCGATAGCTCATGCTTTCTCCACTCCCTATTCAAAGCATGTTCTATCGTTGGTCATGTGATTTAGCTGGAAAGTTACCATAGACCTCTAAGGGTAATGTCTACATCATGATTATGATTGAGCATTTTTCAAAGTGCGTTGAGCTTGTTGCGTTGCCAGACAGGTCATCATATAGCACCAACCATGTTTTTTTACAACAGGTCTTAAGTAGGTTTGGGGCTTGTGTTGAGTGCCTTACTGATCAAGGATCAAAATTCAAAGGAGAATTCCAATACCTACTTGATCATGCTCTCATTGACCATCGCCAAACTTCAAGCGATCATCCCCAAGCTGATGGCCTTGCAAAAAGGATGGTTCAAACATGCAAGAAGGGACTTTGAAAAATTTGCTTCACTGGGAACAAAAAGGATTGGGACTTGGCCCTATCTTACATCGCCATGGGTTACAAGATGTCCAAACACGCCTCTTTGTCTGATTTTTCTCCTTATTTTCTACTTTTTGAGAGACATCCCATTCCACCTTCTTCCATTACTACTCAAATGGACCAGGTTGTGGACTTGGATTCCCCAACCACTTAGGCTAAGGTCATTGTAGAGAGGGTTGCTCTATTCATGAGGGTTATGCCCATGGCCATGGAGAACTTGTCCGTTGCACAACATTGAGACACCTTACGGTATGCACACACACAAGGTGGCAATTACAAACCTAAGGTGAAACAATTTGATGTTGGTGACTTTATGTATCTCTAGTGGCAACCTAATGATACTCTAGACACTTCTTTTGGTCGCACTATATTGAGGATTAAGGCAATCAGGCCTTCACATGTGTTGGAGTTACAAGGAGCTAACGGACGCACAATTCGGGATCATTCCAAAAATTGTGCGCCCTGCCACCTGCTAAACTTGGATCCTACCATCATCATGTTGACTTGGATTCCTCCACTTGACTATCCATGTCAGGTATGTTAAAGGACAAACGATGTTGATCAGATGTTTCTTTGCGATAATTATAATGGTGGATACCATCTATTCTGCCTCAAGTCAAAGCTCACTCAAATTCTCGTCAACATTTGGTATTGTTCATCATGTTATCATGCATCACCTTGATTTCTGCTTAGACCATGCCACGCTTTTCCCGGCTCAAGTCTAGGCGGGGGGACACATGAGAATTTCATCTCAACCTCCTCTTGTGCATTATATATATATATGTGCATGCATTTTTTTTTGGTTGATTAGTTTCTACTTTTGATTAGTTTTAGTCTTTTTTGTTCAATAAAGTTTATTATAGATTTACACCCTTATGACACCAAACGTCACGATACTACATGTCACGACAATTGAACTTTTACAAATACCAAGAAAAGAAAATTAAATTAGAATTGGAGGAACAAAACAGATAGAAGATATTCCTTATACATAATCTAGGAAAGGAATTTCTTACATGAACCATGAACCCATCCCATTATCTGACGCAAAAATGCCAAAAGCTAAACTAGTTAACAAGTTCATGAACACCAAATTCAGACACAACACCTAATGAGAACCACTAGGAATGAATAGTTGCATATCAAGTGTTAGCCTCTTCTAAAAACTTAACATTTTTGTACTCGAAGCAAAGGGCCTTGTGCTAATCTTGCAAGTTAGGTTTGATTAGTTATATGGTATGCCTATCAAACGATTAAGTCCAATGGAACAAACATGCAGACTTTTTGTCAACCATCTTGACAATGACATCCTTAGAATTGTAAATAATTCTAAAAACAATCTAATTTCTTGGGCGATGTCCACCATGAATCTTTTGAAGTTTGGTTCAAGATACTCATGCTTGAGCATTTGTAGTTGAACTTTGTACACATGAACTGTTGTGCTTTGGTGTCTTTGAACAATTTGCATGTCACAAATTATAATGGTCATGACTTTGCAATAAGTCAAATCATAAACATGGCAAGCCATCATTGTCCAATTGGTGATGCATTTGACATGGTCAAACATGATCCAAGAGTTCTCCAAATTGCCCCCAGGCTGCATTCGTCCAATGAGCCCCACTCCTCTCCCAGCCCCATCAACGGACATATTGAAAATGAAGACCTAATTAAAACTTCGGCCTAGAAAACAACATTCCTAGATGCAATTGCAACAACTATTGGACTTCGATTCAAAAATGTTGTCAATGTAGCCTCCACCTAGATGATGTTTGAATGATGTAATAAGGTTTTGAACATTCGGCAAGTTCAAAACAAGGAATTTTTCTTGAATTTGTTCAAGCTAATTACCTTTGAAAAGTTTAAGGCTATCATCGCTATTGTCATAGAATAGATGTTTGGCTAAGAAGGATTTGCTAGTGCTAAAAAAAATGGCAAATGTTTTGGCATCAAAAGTTCAATTGGTCTCCTCTTCAATCAACTTTTTAGTCTTATACAAAGTTTCTTTGCACCTACATTCTACAATACGGTGGAGATGCACACCAAGGTGAATCACAACTTTTGAAATGGATTATAATCTTTGCACAATGTAGTAAATTCAACCTTTACAAAGGTTGGCACATAACAAGGGGAATTATAGAATTTACAAATGAAGGACGCATTCAAAAAGCCAAGAACAACTTGTTCTTTTGTTAGGAGGTCGGCTACCTTTCGAACCCAAGAAATGTCATTGCAAGCACTAAAATGGATGAAACAATCACAATCAAGCTACACATAATGCAAGTGACCCAAACAATGATCCTTTTTGAAGCTAAAGCCAAAACTATTCTTGATATTGGTTGTGATCACCTTGGACCAAGCATGGCCATCATACTTTTTGTCCATGCCTTGCATCTATGATGAAGAGGGATTATTGGGGGACAATGGAGGCATTTCAATAGTATGTTTCCATTGAATGTCATGGGCAAAAAGGAGACATTCTAAATTGTAATCTTGTTGTATTCCAAATTACGTAATTCGTCAGAAACATGTTTTGTTATTGACATTGTGCAAAAACAATCAACATTCGAGTGATTTGACACGATCAATGTGGAGGGCTTCGATGTTAACCAAGTGAGCATAGGTTCCAAAGGAATAGAAAGACCATGGGCATGCCACACTCCTAAACCATGTACCTGGGATGGTGCATCTTCTCCAAATGACGAACTAGACAAGTAAATGAACACGGATGAAGGAGCAATGTCAGAGGGTTAAAGGTTAATATCAAGATCGTTAATGTCTTTTGTCATGTTTCCTCTCACAATCATAACTTTGACCACATACATGGTAGCTTTTGGCATCAAGATGGTTTCCTAGGAATGAATAAGGACCTTGTCACCCACAACCTTGTAACATCCAAAATTCACCACCCATTTATGTCCTTCAATTGTGGCAATCAACATCTAATACATCGAATTGGAAACATTGTTATTTGCATTGTATGTAGCATCCTTGGAAATATGCAAGGAACCTAGCTGAAAACCAAACATAACACACAAGCATTTTTTATACACCACAATTGTATCGATTCCATCTACTAAGATGATTAGTTCATGCCAACCTTCAACACAAAAAATGGCCATATTGAAAACATACTTGGTGTAAGATGTATGCGAATAATGGGAGAAAAAAATGAAAAGCGAACAAAATGCTACCAAAAGACAACTACAAAAATGTAACAAGTTGTGAAGGAGCAGGTTAGTATACCATGATTGCATAAGGAAAAAAAAGAAAGAATGTATGTGCCAAAATATAGCCTCAACATGATGACCAACTCCAATAGAAATTTCCAAAGAATTATGGGGAACCCCTTAAAAGAACATTTGATGAGGACCTTTAAAATGAAAATATGCGAATCAATTAAAAACCCACCATAATGTGGACTACCAAAGGTCATGGAGAGAGAATTACCAATTGGCAATATAACAGTTGTTTGGCCAGCAAGAAATAACCATTTTGAATCAAACATGGGAAAAGCTAACGATGTTAGAAGATGTGTAAAAGAATCGACACAACCCATAGGATGTACCTTTAAAACAATATTGAACAAGGGACAACGATATATGTTATAGGTAATTGGTGAAAAAATAACATCCAAATTTCAATAATTGTTTCGTATTAGAATTTTAAAACCTAAAAATGAAGGTGTCAACAAAACTTGTAGGTTTGAAGTACAAAAGTTGAACATGCAAAAATGTAGCCTTTGAGACAAGATAAAATTCACTAGAAAATGTTGTGCATAAAATCCAACAAGGATGGTTGGTCCCAATATAGGTAGTTAGTTAAGACCACAAAAAGATTATGCATTTTTGTATTATTGTTTTGCACCCATGCCCTAATAAATGCCCAACAACGACAACAAGATAATCTTAATAGGAATATTTATAATTTAAAAATGAGGTAATTTTTTTCCAAAATTGGATGGTTTAGAGCATTGGGGAGAACCCAAGGTCATAAATTCACCAAATATTAGCTAATCAAAACATCATAATTGTTTCGTGATTGATAGGGAAATACCCATGGGATAGTACATCTCAAAATATATGTAATGACAAAATTAATGTTCAATATTCGAAATGGAGTAGCAACCATTGAGAGATTGCACTAGATGTAAATTATGATCATTCCTACCACTCCAAATAATGCTTGACAATGTATTCAAAGTTGGGAGGAAATCAAATGAATCATTGAAGGACCATCACGACCAAGCACCATGAGTTCACCAATAAGGATGAATGGAATGTGGTGAAAAATGTTGTGATGTTAGCATGCATTCCACCAAATAACCATGGAGGGTAGTTTCGAATTTTTTTGGTTACCATTTTAATAAAATATCACAGAGTTGTAGTTAGCATTTGGGGAGTTAAAATAGTAGTCACGTATGCACAAAAATAGGAAATTTCTACTTCCATACCAATCTTCTTAAAATAGACTTGTGACATGAATGTTTTTTATTTGTAATCAAAACCAAATATATAACAAATGGGTTGAGCATAATAGTGTTGTTGGGCACTCGTTCATTGGGTCATGATTTAAATTGCAAACAACACCGAATTCTAGGTTTAAATGTATGCAAAAGGATGGAGATAGAATGAAATGTCAACCCGAAAAAGCAATGACATTGTTGGAAAACATTAATAACTAGAATCAATCAACACATAAGGGCTTCAATGGTTGAAAAACAGACAATGAAAGCCTATAGAAAAGTTTGATAAGCCAAGAAGAAAAATAAACCAATAGTTTAGTGGAACAAATAAAATCTAATTATGTATACCATCCCGATGAATTTTGACCATTGAAGGAGGGTGTGATGCCATGGCTAGTCAAATATTATTATATACAAATATGGCAGTGCTATTAAATGAGGAAAAAATGAAGATAATTATGACATTGGGTCATTTGAAAAAATAACTTGTCATAGAGCACTAAAAGTTCCAACCAAAAGAAATAGAAATTTAGAAGATATAAACATCCTACAAATAAAGTGACACAAATTATTTATGAAATGAAAAAATTAATTGAGAATGCAGAGATAGTTCCACAAAAGAAAAAAAGTCAATGTGCAAAAAAGGCATTAGATTGCAAAGAAAAATAGTCAAAATTGGATAAATATTTATGTTTTGTCATTTAAAGCCATGGCAATCCTGGCAAGTTGTTTTTTCATTCATATGAATGTCAAGGAATTCAAACCAAAAGTTCATTTGATGAAATTTTAAGTTTAAGTTTTGATGTAAGACCTCTGAAGTGAACACTATGGTGTTAGACATGAGTCAAATTTGCAAAGGACTATCAAAATGACTCATATAATAAAACACATTTGATGGGAAAAAACTAAGAGGATAAAGACCTAATAGCCACATTGAAAAAACACTCATGCCCTAAAATATGTGGAATTTTAAAACTTCAAATATTCAAAGAACTTTCCAAAATTGATCCAAAATTTTAGAACTTTGAAATCCTCTACCACATATAAATGAGGTATAATCTACATGATGTGTTAAGAAAAGTTGTAGCCTATTATAAATGTAAACATAAAAATGTAAAAAATGATTTTTTGGTTATGATTTGAAATTGTTATCATTTTTATAAATAGAACACTAAAAATTCATATTTATTCAAAAATGATAAACAAGAAAACATGTCATGTACTGGGACAACTGTAAGCATTTATTATAACAAATTACAAAAAAAATTCCAAAATTGATTTGTATGAAAAAACAAATTTTGGGAAAAAAGACATGCAATCCTTTTTTAAAGTAATTATGTTGGCTCGTTATATCTTGTTTGCACTCATGAACACAATTGGATGCTAACAAAATAACCAAGATGCTAAAGCATAATGGCACCAAAACAATTTGAGGACTCCCTCTAAAGGTTCACAGGTAGCAGGTAAAAGACCTCTTGTAATGTCAAATTTCTTTCCAAAAATTCGTAGATGTAAAATATCAAATGTGCTGAAACGTCCAAAAAAAATTTATCTATGAAGGAAATTGAGGAATCTAAAGGGAAAAGGAAAATTGATTTTTCCCAAGAATGGAAGACACTATAGATATATGGCAAAATTAAACCCAAATTGCAACTTGGTTTTTCTTTTTTCAATGGTCAAGCAATTTTTGGCCTTGAAAGTTGCTTGGTTATGGTGTTAAAAAACTTGATGTGTAACTTGGGTCCAAAATTGGACTTGAATTATAGCTTTGGTTTTAATTTTCCAACCATCATCAAGTAACTTTTGATATTGAAAGTTGTTTAGCAATGGTGTACAAAATGCCAAGTTGCACCTCGGGTCTAAAATTAGGCTTGAATTGTAGTTGAGTTTTTTCTGTTTATTCCAAAATTAGACAACTCTCAGTGTTGACAATTGTTTGACAATGGTGAAGAAAAAATTGAAAATGTAGCTTGAGCCCAATTTTGATCCCAAGTTATAATTCAAGTTTTTTTGCTCCATCCTCAAACAACTCTTGACGTCAAAAGTTGCTCGACATGGCACAAAAAAAAGTTGCAGCATGGATCCAATTTTGGACCCACAATGTAACTTTTTTTGCTGGATGCCAAGCTACTTTTGATGCCCGAGAGTTGTTCGGAGACGGAATGTATTAAGTAGCTTAGGTCCAATGTTGGTCTCAAGCTACAAGTTGTGTTTTTTTTCAAATGCCAAACTACTCTTGGTGTTGAAAATAATTTGAGTTTGTATTGCTTAATTTCGAATTTGACTTCATGTCCACTTTTAGTTCCAAGCTAAAGCTCAATATTTTTTAAATTATTGAAACACATGCTTATTTTTGGTTTATCTTTTTTTTAAAGGCTTCTCTTGTAAGACCCTCAAAAGGCTTGATTAACAATCATGGACACTATAAAGGTAACAATTAGATGGAATTCAATTACTCTGATTTGATTTTCTTATGTTTTCCTCATTTAAATATTTTCCTTCTTTCAAAATTTGTAGGTTTCAAGCGATCTTCCCATTGTAAAATCCAATCCAAAATATTTAAAAGAACAAGATCAATACCACTAGGATTTTGGAAAAACACAAGATGTTGCCCAAGTGTAAAACCCGAACAACATTCCTCTCTACATGATGACCTCGATGCATGTAGTTCGCCTTGCTCTTAAAATTGGTGTTTTGAAGATGGAGCAGGCATTTCATTTTGGTTACCGCAAGGGTGACAAGGTGTTCTAAGTTTCTCCTCTCAACTAATTGGAGAGGAGGAGCTTGTGGATGCACATGAAGTTGGATGGAACATTCATTGGTGTTTTGAGAACCAAAGGTTTGAGGACACTTTTGTATGAGACCTTGAACTCAAATGCCTTTCCAAATGGATGTTTTTTTGTTTAGGATGGAAATCATAGGTTGTAGGCCTAGATGCCATACATTTGTCGTGTCCACAATGATGAACTTTCATGGTATCTCAATGGGCTCCATACTATTAGACACCTCCCATGGTCCCATTGAACTTCTAACCACCATGATAACTTGAACAAGTCATTCTCTCACTCTTTTCAATCATTTCATTGCTTTCATGGTCCTTTGTTTTTCTCATCTTTCACAATTTAAACATCCAAAGTGTTCATTAGTGGTTGTTTCAATTTCATTTTCTATTGCAAGGTCTGTGAAGCTAAATCATGCTCAACCTAACTTCATCCATGAATTCTTTCGGATCCAGTCCATTGGTATCATACTTGTGGAGCAATTTCACGATGTTCTTTCAGCAAATGTTTACAAAAGATGCCAAAGCATATCCTAAAAGACTTGGCATTCCCTCACATCCAAAGCATTTTTTGAGTACATGTACAAGGTGCACATAATTCCACCCATTCTCAACTTCTTTTTGTATGTTATATTTGCCACTAATTGATTACATTGTTCATATACCTTGGCTTTCTAATTGTTTCTCACATGTAGCATGAGATATCCATTGTTGGAGATGTCACTATCAAGTTGTATTATGAGGAATTCCCTAAGGGGGGTGAGCACTCTCTCATCAAGCTCAAAGAGTGTATGGAGAGGGCAATGGATAAAGTAAAAAAGGACCACTATTTTGCATTCTACAAGCACCTTCATGTGTGTGATCCTACCCTCGGTCCAAATTTCCTAAAGGAAATCCAAGTTCATTATGATATGAACTTTGAACTTGAGATGCTCGTGGAGAAGCTCCAAATGCTTGTGTATTCTTGTGTGTCTCGTGAGTTGCTCAATTGGCTCAAGTAATGGAATGAATCAAGTGTTTTACGAAAAGCAAAGAAATTCCCAATGTTGGGTTTTTTAAACTTTTAGTTTGATACATGGCTCCACAAGGCCACATTTTGGCACCAAGTCAACATTACAATCCCCTTTAGTCTTTACATGATCCCCGTTCAACTCAAGAGTTCTGACTTTAATCTTAATTGTTTATCTCATGCAATTGGATCTCAAAAATTTGAAGTTGTATGATTATATAATCTTAGACCTTGAATGGGCGATGAGAGAGCTCTTGGGAGTGATTTCTTTTGCTTCCTATATCCAAGAATGGAGGCAATCAATTTGGGAAACTAACTTCTTCCAAGAATTCAAAACCCGAGATGGAATTCGAAGAAGTAAATCTTGGGAACAACAAAATGAAGCAAAGGAGGCACTCAAGAGAATGCTCTACATGTATATGTTTTGAGCTTTTCTTCTTTTGAAATTATCCATACTTGGATGTCTTCCTTAGCAACCTTATCTTGAAGGAGGATAATTTTCACTCTTGAATCTTGTATCTTTTTTAGTTCTCCACTTCTTATCTATTAGCTCTACTTTTTGGCAAACATTTATACCACATCTTACTCCCTACGATCGACTACAACACCTCAAGATTTGGTGTGATGTAAAGGCAAAAAGTTCCATGTTCCATAAAAACCTTTTCAAGGCCTGACCTTCGTCACACTTTTTAGACTATGGTTGGTACTTTGATAGCCCCCCAAGGACTGCACGCTAATGTTGGAAATTGCTCTTCTTAAGAAAAATGAACTTGGGTCCCAATCTATCCTACATGCCTTCACAATTGTTCATATTGAAGGGTCCAAGAAGAAGGTTGCTCCTCAAGGTAAGAAAAAGGGGAAGGGGCAAGTGAGAAAGATTGATAACACTAAAGACATTAGGGAGGCTTATTTTGAAGTTCCTTAACATGAAAGTACTCCTCCCTTTGGTGGTTTCATTGCTACTGAAAAAAGTCAATCCTTCTAAGGCTCCTCTCATGGTTGTTGTACCTCCGCCTTCCCATTCCACCCCACCTCACCCTATTCCCAACATGCTTTTGTCAAGTAGGTTGCATGGATGGCAATGCACTGCTTTTCCATCCTCCTGGTCAAATATCATCACATAAAGGATTGAAATTAGGAAGTGGCCTCAACAATTTGAAAGGATCTTGGGCCTTGGCCTTCATTTGCCAAGTTTTTCCTTCTTCAATGCATTTTCAAATTTTCCCAAATTTCTTTCCTAACTTTTTATATTCAACTTTAAATTTTCTAATTTCATCCTCCCTCACCCTCTACAAGCGAACCTAGATGAAAAGGTTAACCTTGTCTTTATTGACGTTCCAGGGAACCTTCCTGTGTCATTGGTTTCAACCTTCCTTGCAAAAATTCTTGTTTTAACAATAGTAGAAATCAGCCAAAATGTAACCACTCCATTTATGACTACATGTGACTTGTAGTTGTTTGTGACTAGATTTGGAAATATTTGCAACTACAAGACCAACTTTCAATTATTTCAATCATTTTCATAACTATGATGCAACTATTAGAAATTTCATCCTATTGATTACATCAATTTTACAATCATTTTCATCCATTAATAAGTTAATATGTCCCATTAGTCGCAATAATCACCAAATTAGTTGCATCCTAAAGGTATTCTACAATGACATAGGGGTGTTTTTTAATGTATATACAAAATTTATATATATAATATGCATACATATGTATATTGTTCATATAATGAATCTCAAAATTAATATTTGAACTTTGAATTTTTTAATTTAAATCTGAAAATTATTATTTCAATTATTTAAAACATTATTTGAATTTGAAATTTTTGCTTTGAATATGATATTTTGAATTTAAATTCAAAAAGACTTATTTGATCTAAAAATTGATTTTGAATTCTAAATTAATATTTTCAAATCCAAAAATTAGTATTTTAATTCAGAAATTTATTAATTGATCATAAAAATGGAGATTTTAATTTTGAATATTTTTATATGAATATGAAAATTTATATTTCAGCTCTGAAAAAATTTCATTAAAATTTTAAATAATCATTTGATTCAAACCTGAAATTTAAATTCCAAATTATTATTTTGGATTCTCAAAATTAATACTTCAAGTCTGAAAATTAGTAATTGAATCTAAAAATGGACATTTCAATTTTGAATATAATTATTTGAATATGAAAATTGACATTTCAATTCTGAATTTTTTATTTAAATTTTTAAAAAATATTTGATCTAAAAATTGATATTTGAATTCTAAATCATTATTTTCCAATCTAAAAATTATTATTTAAATTTAAAAAACTTTATTGAGTCTAAAAATCTGCAACTTGATTTTAAATATTTTAATTTAAACTTGAAATTTGATATTTGAATTCTGAAGTTTTAAATTTAAATTAAAAACATTATTTGACTTGAAAGTTGAAATTTGAATTCCAAATTATTATTTTGGATTTTCAAAATTAATATTTCAATTCAGAAAATTATTAATTGAGTCTTAAAATGGACATTTTAATTTTGAATATTATTATTTGAATCTGAAAACTGACATTTCAATTTTGAAATTTGTTATTTAACTTCAAAAAACTTATTTGATCTAAAAATTGATATTTGAATTCTGAATTACTATTTTGGAATCTTAAATTTATATTTTAATTCAAAAAATTATTGATTGAATTTCAAGGGTTTTTTCTACTAGTGTTATCCATAATAAATCACTTTTATAAATAACTATAAATGATTATGTTTATTAAATCTAAGTGACATTAAATAATTATTGTTCTAACATAGATTTGTATATTATATAATTTATATTCTTATATTAGAAGCAATTAATTAATTAAATTAATGTGATATTACTTTAAAATCATTGTAATTACTTCAGATAAGAATTAATGAGTATGTGCAAAATTATTTTCTTATTGAACATAATTATTCACACTCTTTAATTTATAACTTGAAACCTGAATTAAAACTTTGGAAAAATTATAGTGGAGTTAAAGTAATTATTTTACTGATTTTAATTTCACAAATTATTATATAATATTATTATCTTAAAAATTTCTGTGATTAATCATCTATGAGAAATATTTTATAATAATTTTACAGTAATTATGAAAATTAATGTTATGTTTAACAAATTATTATATTTATAGTTAATAATTACTAAGAGAAAAAATTATTTGACCTATAATAATTTTTACAACAATAAATGTAATTATACAATAAGTAATGTAATTAGTTGAATAATAAATTTTAAAAAATTCGTGTAAAAATTTACTTTCCAATAACAATTGTTAATTCATTATTTATAATTTTAAAATAAATATTTAAAATTCATATATTTAAAACTTTTAAAATTATATTTAAAACATGTGGCAACACATGATTTGCCCTCAATTGTGACCAAAATAATTGCATCTTAGTCACATGTGACAATATGTATACAATGGAGTCAAAATATGAAATGTATTTGTTGACTTTTTCTTTCATACAATACCTTTTGTCATTTGCAACTAGTTTATCACATGTGACTTGTCTTAGGTGACTAAAAGGATTTTAATTGCAAAATGTCTCTTGGGATTAAAATTTAGTCACAAAGAATAGTCGAAAATACTTGTTTTTCTTTTAGTGGGAACATGCAAATGGACGACCATATTATTTCCATATTTAATTTTGCTAAAAAGTTCCTTGCTAATGATAGGGTGCTCTTGCTTTTCCACCAGTATGATCTCTACGTTCTCAAGGAGATCAAATCATATTTGGAAAGCTGTAACTTCTAGATTCGCATGAAGTGGGCGATTATTTTGTTAATGGGTAGAAATTTCTAGACTCGTTAGTTCCATAGGCCTCCTAGTAACTAATAGTTACTAGTGGTAGACTTATCGTTCTTCACCCAAGGGGTGAAGATAGAGGGATTAAATAACCTAGGTTAGTGAGTGGTTGGGGGTTAATCCACTCAATCATCTAGGAAATTTTTAGGAAGGGATTAGGATAAGGGCCCTATTTTTTATAGGTCAATGTGGGCCTTGTGTGGTGTGTGGAGAAAGATGATTATAAAAAGTGTTAGGGGACTTCTATGGCATTCGAGACTTTTATTGAATGTGGGAGGAATGGAGAAATGTGTACGTACTTTTGTGTGTGATTCTAATGGAAGATGGTTGAAGGACTTGCATCTTTTGTGTTGTATTTATATTCTACTAGCAAGTGTAGAAGGTAGGTTAGTTGGACATTGGAGAAGTAAGTCTGCTGCCTTGAAATGCTAATGATGCCTTTCTTTTAAAACATTATGTAACAAGGCATACCACGTGGTAGCCTTTGGAGAAACAAGGTACAGGTTGCTTTAGGAAGGTAGTAACTAGTAACTAGTAATAGAGGGCAGAGGGAGAAAGCCAACAAATAGTCGCTTGCAAATTGAAAGGTACCATTGCAGGTGGTAAGTCTTTGCTATGAGGGAATGCAAGGTGCTATAGATAGTAGAGAGAAAGTGTATTTTCCATACTAGAAAATGTGGCCAAAAATCAAGCTAGAGATGAAGACTCCTTTGTGTTGATTTCTAGTCATTTTATAGATACTTTGCACTAGATTTGATTCATGAATTTTAACTTGCACGAAGTTGTTTCATTGTTGCACGTTCAACCTCTGTCCTTTAGAAGTGTAGAGAAATGTTTTACCACATTCGCTTTTACGTTTTTGGAATTATTTTCATTGTCCCTTGTCCATTTACTATTCTAACAATATGTCCTTTATGTTTTGTACGTCCTCTTGCAAATTTCCACATTTGATTTTGATGTATTGTGCTTCCAATTGGGAAACAATTGTCAAATTGTTAATGCCCCCCACCTCATTTATTGGGCATCTAAAGGTTTGGCCTACATTTGGTTGACCAATTCAATTCATTTTTTTTATTAGCAATGTATTATTTTCCACTAGTAAACAATTGTCATATCACCAATTGGCACTTTTCTACCCATAGTATGGTGTGCATTTAATTGATTTGCATATTTTTCTCCCCCATGCATTCATTAAGTGTCCACCTATGTTTTTTTGCATAACTCAGTGGAATCTTCTATTGGAGGTTGTTATTACCTCATGTTTATTTCTAATTTAACCTACTCCTATTTGTTTTCCAACTTCATCATGTTATGTTGACTTGCTCCCTCACAATAGCTTGAATAGGTTTTCATGTTTTATTTGTTATTTCATTTCATTTCATCTTCCATTGTTTCTTATTTCTGTTTTTAGTATGGCAACTTTTCGTGCTAATGGTTGGCTTGAATTTGCCATCTTAGTAGATGGAATTGATACTACTATTGTGATTGAAAAATGTTTGTGTGCTATGTTTGGTTTCCAGCTTGGATCACAACATATTTTCGAGGATGTTGTTTATAACAATGTTTCAAGTTCGATGTATCAAATATCCATTACTATAGTTCAAGGTTAGGAATGGGTGGTGAATCTAGATATTATAGGGTTGTGGGTGCTAATGTCTTTGCTCATTCCCAAGAAACCATCTTGACACTAGGAACATCGGTGTCAATGGTAAAAGCAATGATTTCAAGATGCAACAAGACGGAAGACAGTTTTGACCTTGATACAAATCTCCATACCTCAAACATAGTTCTTTTGTCTATGTTCATTGACTTGTTTGGTTCTTTGGTTCTTCATTTGAAAAAGGCACACCATCCTTGGTGAAGAGTTCAATAGTGCGATTGCACCCAAATTTAATTACTCCTTTGGAGGATGTGCTATGTAAGTTGACATTGGAGCCCTCCACATCAATCTCATCAATACAATCTGTTGTTGATTGTTTGTGTGTAATGTCAGTAACTAAACATGCATCTAACAAGTTGCGTAATTTGAACTATGACAAGATTATAATTCTAATTGTCTCATTTCTGCCCACGACATTCAACGATGACATTTTGTTCAAATTCCCTCCCCTATCTCCTAGTAATCCATCCTCGACGTAGATGCAAGGCATGGATAGAAAATATGATGGTTAAGCTTAGTCGAAAATCATCACAACCAACATAAAAAATAGTTTTGGTTTGAAATTCTTGAAGGCTTGTTGTTTGGGGCATTTGCATTGTGTCAAGATGGATTATGATTGTTTAATTTGTTCTAGGTTTGGAACAAAATTATTTGGGTCAGAAAATCAGCCCAAATGCCATTGAAGGACATGTCCTTCTTGGACCTCTAAGTTCGTCCTTTGCTTGCAAATTTTGCAATTCCCCACCTTCTTGTGTTGACCCATGTAAAGGTCGAATTTATTATGTTGTCCATAAACAACAATCTATTTTGAGAGTTGCGATTCACCTTGGTGTGCATCTTCACCTTGTTGCAAATGGGAGGTGCAGAGAGGCTATGGATGAAAATAAGAAGTTGATAGAAAAGGAGGTTAATCAAATGCCCAATGCCAAAATATCTACCATCTCTTTGATCACCAGCAAATCCTTCCTTACAAAACATCTATTCAATGACAACAATGACAACAATTGTGAGGTTTTCAAGGGCCATCAACTCGAAGAAATTCAAGACAAATTCATTGTGTTGAGCTTGTTGAATGTGTGCAACCTTGTTGCCTCTTTCAAACATCGCCCAGGTGGAGGTTACATTGACCATATCCTTGAATTGAAATCTAAAAGTTGTTATGATTTCATTTAAGAATGTTGCTTCCTAGGCCAAATACCTAGTCAAAAGGTCTTTCTCTTCAAGATGTTCATCAACAAGGTTAGGAGCGGAGTTGGGCTTGTTGCATGAATGCAACCTAGGGGTGATTTGGAAAACTCATGGATCATGTTTGACCATGTAAAACGAATCATTGGTTGGACAATAATGGCCTGTCATGTTTATGATCCGAGATATTACAAAGTCATGACCATTACAGTTTGCGACATGCAATTCAAAAACATAGAAGCACAACAGATAATGTGGACAAAGCTCAACTGAACGATGCTCAAACACGGGTATGTTGAATCCAGTTTCAAAGGATTCATGGCGAATAACATGCAAGCAAATTGGAATGCTTCTATAATTGTTTAAGATTCTAGTGATGCCATTGTAAGGATGGTGGACAAAGAATGTACATGTTTGTTCCACTGGACTCAATTGCTTGATAGGCATACCAAATAACTAATCAAACAGGAATTGCAGGATCAACACAAGGTCCTCTGTTTTGATTATAAAAAATCCAAGTATTTAAAAGAGGCAAACACTCTGTATGCAACTATCCATTGTTGGTGGCTCTTCTCGAGAGTTACGACTAAATTTGTTGTTCACGAACTTGGTAACTGGCTTGCCTTCTGGCACTTTCGTGTCAAACAATGGAGTGGGTTCATGGCCCATGTAAGATTTTCCTTTCATATATTATGTTCAAGGATTTATCTTCTATCTTCTTTTTTTCTACATTTTTGGTCTAATTTGCTTTTCTTGGTATTTGCAAAAGTTTAGCAACGTTGAGTGGGCAAATATGCTGACTTGCAATCTTGTAAAAACTGTGCATAACATTTGGCTACAATAATCGAGAAAGTGTGGCACCTCTTTGTACATAACCACCTATGACGACTATGTTTAGGCTTTTAAACAGTTCATTTTATATTGACATTACTTGCAAGGAGGTCTTTCTGGGAAAGGTCTTGATAGAAATGAACTCCTTTTGAAGGCCCATTTTTTGGGGGATGTTTCCAAGCTTATGGTAGTTGTTGCCAATTATACTTTTGGATTTTTAATCACCACATGGACTCTTCATTTGGAAGGCAGGGCATCGTTTGGTTCTACCAAGTGTGGTGTTAACTTTTCACCAAGTGTGGATGATGAGTTGCATAGGCGTGACCAGTGAATTTATCTTGTCCTTGTGTGGCTATTCCTACTTGTCAACCCAACAATGTCAGCGGCTTATTTGTCCCCAAGTCACCATGTGTTGTACAAAATATGTTTCCTATACTTTCTCAAGGTGACGTAGCAGTTAGTGAGATTATGTGTGGGGGTGGCATTTGGCATATTGATTGGTGCCTTCCTAATTTTGTTGTTCAATGTTTTGCATTGCAAAAGAATATCGGTGTGAAGTGCACAAATAAAATCAAAACACATAAGACAACGTTTGAGACCTTAGTTCCATGTTATTTTGGTTTTTGGGCCTAGTATTGATCCGGGGCTCCTAAGCACCATAAGCATTGGCTTTGTCTAGATGATTTCAACCATTGTGTGGGTGGGTCTTCACCAAAGTATGTTGTCACTAGGTCACATATTGTTTGTATGGCTTGTTCAACATGGTGTCAACCTTATTCGAAAAGAAGTATCATCCCTTAAAGAAGTTGGGTTTTTGTTTGACTTAGAATGGTGTAGCAACCCTCGAAGTTTGTTTAAAGGTGAACCTTCCATTTCAAGCAATTTCTAGGTTCTTTGAACCTACAAACCGGATGTAATCATATTTGTAGATGCAAGTAGTTGGCCCACATCTCGTTGTGGGAAGAAGGTGAAAGGCCTTCAATGTTTAAATTAATACAACAACACACCAACACACCAACAATTGGGATGTCGGTAAATTTCTCACTCCTTTTGGTCTACCCCTTATAGATGTCCAACCCCCTGGGTATGGACAAAACATTTCAATGTGACAGAAATTATCCATGTTGTTCCTACTTTGTTATCATGTCAGTAGCTTCTTTGGGTGGGCGTGGAGCATGGGTGCAATGTAAACACTTGTGTTATATCCTACAAAACATAATGTATTATGGCTAGTTTGAAGATTTCATTCATTATCCCATGTGGAGTTGGGATGAGGTTCAACAATTGTTGGCATGTGCTAAAGCATTTGAAAGCTAATGAGATTATAATGAAACTATACGAGTGCCTATTTCATTTTCATTATTCACATACCTTATTATTTGCTAGTGTTGGTGGAGAACATCCAACGATGATATAGGAAAATTAATTTCATGGTGTAATGAATATCATTTATGGAATATGTTGTATTTTTAACATCCTTCGATGGGTTAATCATTTTTTTTTTGGGTGATTGTTTTTAATGTGGTTTGCAATCTTTAAAATATCCCTAAGTTTATGGGTACAATTCTAAACCACCATTTTCAACCATAAAGACCCCCAAAATAAATTAATTTGTGTGTTTTGAAATTGAACTTTAATCCACATGGTAGAATATTTTGCAAGTCAATAAGGAATATTTTGCCACGTCATAGAAGTGAACCCACATGGCATGAAAATATTTGTAGAATATTTGATGATGTGGCATGGAATATGCTATAAATTTTTTTTGTTGCTTAATTGAGTTCACTCACCCACTCTATGTTCGCCCACTAGCATTGTCAATTTGTGATTACATTACAACTAATTTGTGACTATTTTGGTTTTCATTTAAGAAGAACAACTTATGTCCCAATAGTTGCAAATGTGATCAATTTAGTTTATGAATGTACAAAGGCATGTATTTTGTGTATTCTAAGGAATATAATTCAATATATTAAGATTTATAAATATATATTTTGAATGTATATGAACGACCATATTACATGTGTGTTCAAGAATTATTATTAGCATAAATGACCTCGATATTATGGTTACATTAAGTATATATTTTGAGTATATTAAAATTCTATGTAAGATACTTAAATATATTGTGCCCATATTATAAGTTTATCCAAGCTATCTTATTATACTTCTTAAAATTATTACAAATGACATTTATTATTATTTATTAATAATTATAAAAATCATTATAACTATAACAAGTGACATAATTATACATATATATAAAATGAAATAACTAAAATTATTATTATTATTATTATTAGAAGTAATCAATTATGAAGTATCATTACATTATAATAATGATTGAAATACTAATATCTAGTTTTAAGTTTTTCTTAATTTCAAATTTATAGTTAATATATATTAATTATTAATTAGTCAACGATTATAATCAACACTAAAATATAATTTTTATGTTCGAATGTATTATTGTATTATTTTATAATTTTTATTGTAATAGTTTATAAATAGTTATAATGAATGAAGTTCCAATATGAATTATAAAATAAAATAGCTAACCTTGGCTACCAACTAGCTACAATAATAATAAAATTAATTCTATTTTTATTGTTAAAATTTATATTTATATTTATTATTAACTATAAAATGAAATAATAGTGGAAATATTTATAATAAAATAGTTAGCCTAGGCTATACTTTAATTATATTATTATATATTTTAAAAATCAGTATTTAACATATGTATAATTAATAGTTAATAATTACTAATTACTGAATATTTCTGTTATTATATTTATTTATTTGGTTACAAAATATTAAATAAATTAATTGATAGATGATTATAGTTAATATATAATTATAATTAAATAATATTACTATTTATTTCACTAATAAATATAATATTATTTAATAGTAAATAAAAATATAATTAATTCATTAATTCATTAACTAATGAGTTAATTAATTAGTTAGGTAGCTAGTTAATGAGTCACTTACCTACTTAATTATATAATTTATAGAAATTAAAATGAGGATAAAAATCTGGGATAAATTTTTTAGTTGCAAGTAATTTGTAACTAAACAATTTTAGTTACAAACTATTTGCAACTAAAAGGTTTATCCCATATGTTTTGGCTTTCATTTTCATTTTGAAAAGTATATAAACAAGGTGTTTTGTCTTACATTTTCATATTTAAAAAATTGGGCATATGGAATGAGCCAATAAAAAACGTTGAACCCAAAATAAAATAAAACTATTTATGTATTTACACCTAACTTACCTACCTACCTAAGTAGATATTTAACCTAGGTAGGTAAGTAGGTATTTAATTCAACCTACATATTTAAATATTGATTTAAATTTATTTTGGACAAATTCAATTAATATGCCATCTGGCAAATTTCTATTGCACCACATGGCACAATTTAAAACCATCCAGACATAAAAATTAAATGTTTTAGATTATTTCAAGATTATAATAACAATATTTTTAATTATTAAAAGTTGGGACATGTGACAACACATAATTTATTCCCATTGTTCACAAAAAGAATTGCACCCTAGTTGCAAGTGACAATACATATATGTCTAATCAAACAATGAAGGTGTATTTTGTTGACTTTTTCTTTGATCCATAATTCCTTGTAATTTGTGATTAGTGTCACATGCAACTTGTCCAACACAACTATTTTAGTTGCAAATGTTGCCTATGATTAAAATTAGTTGCAGGGACTAGTTGCAAAATGACAATTTTCTATTAGTGTCATCATATTCAAATGAGGGAGAGGACGATAAAAAGGGCCAACCTCCCCTCCCACAAGTACCTCCAAGATGGGGAGGAATGCCACCCAACTTGAATCCCTATTTTCCATGGTACCCAACCATGCCACCTGTGATAATAACAACTATAAATTTTGATGGGGCTAAAAAGTTCTTGAACTATTTTGAGTATACTAAAAACTCAAACCTAGACGTTCATGTATAGGTGTTCAAATGAGTAATACAAGTTAATGGTGTTACCTAGGAGGGTACAAAAATTGCTCACTTCCAATGGACGCTATGAGACATAACTTTAGCTTGGGGGGACAACTTTGTGAACAACCACCTAGACTGTACCTTTAATGAGTTTGCCCAAACGTTTTATAGATGATACTGCAAGGTTCAAATGGATGAACCTAGTGAAAAGAAGAATGAGGAGGCCACCATCAATATGGTGATGGTTGTGACAACCACAAATAAAACACCTAAGGAGGTAGCCTTCTAGGAGAGGGAAGCCTTTCAAAAGGAAGGACCCCCAAGATTGGTAAGAAGAGGAGAAGTTCAAGCAACTGATGGTAAAGACTCTCCAAAAGTTGTAAAAGGATGAAAAAATACATGAACTATAACAGGACATAGCTACTATCCCAAACCCATCTTAGTCCATTGAATGGGTGGGGTTATTGTTTGCTATGGAACATCCAAAGGTAATTGACGCGCTCCCAAGTCCCTAGTTAGCCCCAAGTTGGGGCTAACTCATTCAAGTTGCGGAAATGTGGGGGACTTGGGGCACGCTCCCAGCTTCCAGCACTAAGAGGGCCGTGCTGAAAGCTCCGGGATTAGACTAGGAAGAGGGACAAGCTACTTAGTTATTCAGTCCTGCATCCAAATCCAACCAACAAGTTAGTTAGAACTCATTTTTGGTGTTGGGACTAGCCACGGGCAACCTTGGACTCACTTGACTCGCCATGGCCCGGACTCAAGGGAGGCCACCACCTTCCCCCATATAGTATTCTCTGCGTCTCACCGTCACACTTGCATCCGAATGACACTTTTTCCCGGGACTCCCAAAGAGGAGTCCCGAAACTATCCCGGTTTGGACTCCCGAGACTTTGGGCATTCATAACTTCTCGCCCCAAGCTCGAATTGGGACGAGGTCTGAAAAAAAGTTGTAGCTCTCCTTGAGAGCTTTCCAACGGTGTGTCACACTTCACCTGCACACACCGGGATCGGGTTGATTCCTGAATTTTAGTGGTCGGGAGTCAAATTGCCAGTTTGACTTCCGGCCCTTCTTTCGAACATAACTTATGCTGTAGATGCCCAAATGGCTCATGCAAGGCCATTTCGAACATCTACACTTCAAGAATTTTCCAACGGTATAAAGAACACTTCAATGCAAGGTGTTTTGACCCCTGTAATCATGCTCTGAGTTTTCAGGAGTCCCGAAGGACTCCCAAGTCCCATTTTCGGGAATGTGAGTGACGACCTTACACTTCCTTCAAAGTGGGGTTGCGATAGTAATGCTAGCCCTAACTACTTTGGAAGTCAAGAAGGAAGTGGGACAATGGATACTAGATAATAAGATTATTGTCACCATTGGCCAATTGTTGAAGTTAACACCTAATCTTAATACGTACTTGACATCAATTAATAAACAATTTGCTCACAGTGAGGGTAATACCTTCAAGGTCATAGTCACTATTGTTATTGCAACTGTAGACCATCATATGGGACTAATAATAATACATGTTGGGAAAAACATGGTAGATGATGTGCTTTTGGATTAAGGGTCAAGGGTGAATGCTATAACATATGGGTTAAGGCAAAAATTAAGGTTACCACCCCCATAGCCAACTCCATTTAACCTATGAATGGTTGATTTTTCATTCAATAAACCATTGGGATTGTTCCCAATATTAGGATCAGAATTCACAACATACCATACATAGTTATTTTCATAGTCATGAACAACAAAGTGGTAAACCCTACCTATTCCAAGGTGAAAGCATGTTAAAGGTGATCCACTTTTCACCAAAAAAGTTGATGTTTAATGAGTATTATAATACACAATAAGTTAATATCTTGATGGTATGCTTTGGCTATCTTAAACACAAGTAAAAAATTTTAAAATTTGCACCACACCCTTTTGGAACTCAAAGTTTGCTTTGAGTCAGAATTAATTTTGATCCAACAGTCAAATGAAAAGGATTGATTAAAATTAATGTACATATAATATATAACTTACAATTTTTCAACAACCATAGGGCCTCATGTTTGTGGTTCATAAAACATTACCAAACAAAAGAAAATTGAAAAAATAATGCCATACCCATTTATAAATCTCCTCCTTTTTGATATGGTCATGGTATTTTTCCTAAATTTTTTTTATTATGCATTTATTTTGCAAAAATGAAAAAAACACATATTTTAAAAATGAAATTTCATCCAAAACTTAAAATCTCTAAATGGTCTTAAATTTAATTCATGTATATTGTAGTACCTTTTTAGGTTTGGCATTGAGGTGCCAAATAATTTATTTAATTTTCTATTTTTAATTTGGCGATTAAAATTTGAATTCTGAAAATTTCAACACTATGTATTAAATTTATTATAACCAAAGGCTTATAGAAGAAAAGTTTAGTGCTTTTGTGGTAAGGTGGTTAGCAAGTTATTGCTGAAAGCTACTCGGAGAGGTTCAAGGATCAAATTTGGTTGGTTGCATGAATTAAAAAAAATTTCCTCATAATTAATTATTAATATCCAAAAAAATCGACAAACTAGAAAATAATTTAATTTATACCAAACCTGAAAAAGTACTACTGTATCAATATCATACACCATAATAAAATTCACCCAAGAATTGCATTCACAACCTTAGTTTTGAAATATATATGCAAAATTTTCAAACTTTGTGACATGTATTATTTTGTCACAAATATATTTCATACATTTAAGTTTTTCATCGTTTGTTGGATTTTCTAAAACAATTGATTAAATTAACTTTAAAAATTAATCAAATATACTTAAAACAAGAAAAAAAAATCCAAGATGTGATATCCATACATTACCAAAAAAATTAATTGCAAAAAAATTATACTTGTGATTACAATTTTTGGGGGCTTAGTGTGCCTATGCCCTCCATGCTATTAGGACACCCATGGTTATGAAATGCCAAAGTGATCCATGATTGGGGAACCAATATGGTCACCATAGAAGGTAATGGCATTGTCAAAATAATATTTGTTTCCAAGTACTTGAATGGCAATATTAGATGACCACAAATGGTAATCAATTACAATTTCATGGAAAGGGTGACATATGAGGAAAAGGAAATTATATTTTCCTCTAAACTAGACATATTCTCCATTGGGATGAATATCCTTCCTAATCAAGAGGTAACTGAACCATAGACTCAATTTAAGCATGAACCATGGACAATAGTGGTGGATGAAACCCTTGAAATGGAAAAGGTAAAGATTTTCAAGATTGCAACATGGACTTTGACCTAGGATTTAAGTTCAAAAGATAAACATGGGGATAATAGAAGAACCAAATTACCTCAAGTTAAACATTGATATAGAGGGGACAATAATGGTAGTAACAGAGGATTTGTTGTGAAAATTTACATATGTGTTCACGTGGAATTACAAAGAACTCAAAGGGATCCCACCTCACATTATGGAGCACAAAATTGAACTAGACATGTACACTACCATCCCCCCTTCACACCAAACGTGTTACCGCATGAATCTCAACTATGCGGTAGTTGTTAAACAAGACCTTGACAAGTTGTTGGTGGTTGGCTTCATCAAGCTAGTGGAGCAAGTGACTTGGCTATTGCCAATTGTGGTAGTATTGAAGAATAACAATAAATGAGAATATGCATTAGTTTTTGGAAGTTGAATGTTGCCACCAAAAAGACCCATACCCTTTAACCTTCACATATGAAGTTTTGGACAAGGTGTACTTGTTTTTGGATGGTTTTTCTAAATACCATCAAATTCAAATTGCCATTAAGGACCGTTACAAAATGACATTCATTACGGATTGGGGAGAATTTGTTTGAGTGGTAATGCCGTTTGGCCTAAAAATGTGCCATGTACATACCAAAGAGCGGTGAGTAAAACTTTCAAGGATTATTTGGATGATTTTATGAAACTTTTTTAGATGATTTCATAGTCTATAGTGATTTGGATACACATGTATCCAAATTATGGAAGTGATGTGAAAAGTGTCGGGAGTACGAAATAAGTTTCAATTCAAAAAAATGTGCCTTTATGGTATTCTCAAGCATAATACTAGGGTTTATTGTTTCAAAGGAGGGGAAGCTACTGGATCCCAAGAGGGTAGAAGTGATCGTCAAAATCCTTGTTCTAAAGAATCCTCATGATTTCCAAGATTTCAACAACTTAGCACAATTCTACTAGTGTTTTGTGAAACACTTTGCCTTCATTATGACATTGATCACAAAACTAATATGGAAAGTCAAAGGAGTTCATTTGGATTTGAAAGTGCCAAGATGTGTGGGAGACCATCAAGTGGAAATATGTGGAGGCTCCCATTTTAATTGCACCAAATTGGGAAAAGGAATTCCATGTACATACGGATGCATCTAACTTGGTGGTAGGGGCCATGTTGGCCCAAAATCTAGATAGTAAATGCGATTAGCCTATTGCACATGCGTCATAGTTGTTGAGTTCAACGGAGTAGAATTACATTACAATGGAGCGAAAAACGTTAACCATGGTCTACACCCTACATAAATTTTGCCATTATTTCCTTAGCAATAGATTTGTCTTGTATGTGGACCACATAGCATTAACCTACCTCGTCAACAAACCATAGTTGTTTGGCATAATTGCAAAATGGTTACTATTTTTTTGGAATGTGACTTTACCATCATGTACAAACAAGGGAATATTCATTCAATGGCAAATGATTTATTTCCTCTCCCTCACAACACATAACCATAGGGAGTTGCTGACCATATAGTAGATGCCCTTTTATTTATTATACAACTTGACTAATTATTTGATGTTAGGACCTATTTTCTCATTGGGGTATTCCTTAATAGTTACCTTGTGGAGTACAAAAAGAGGATTGCGCTAAAAACTTTACACTTCATGTTATTGGAGGGTAACTTGTATTACTTACACTAAGACAAAGTATTGAAATGTTGTTTGGACCCTAATGAGGCCATTACCATCCCCATTGAACTACACAAGGGGGTAGGAGGAGGTCATTTTTCTACTAAGATTATTATTAGGAAAATTTAGGATGCACGTTATTGGTGGCCTATCATCTACAAAGATACTTTGCATTTATGTAGGTCTTGTGATGAATGTTAAAAAACAGGGAAGTTGACATTCTCCATTGTAGGAAAACTAGTGACGGTATTATTGTCAAACCTATTGTTAATGGTAAGAAAGTGTCCTATGTTGATTAAACACCATGGATGTTAGGAAACGATAGTATTGTCACTAGATGGTAATCACCATCAGATGACAAAATAATCTCAAGAAATTTTTTAAGTGAAAGTGTTTTTTGACGATAATATCGTTAGTATAGTGAATTACCTTCATGGGACAAAATAATTAGAAGCTAATTTTGGGAGGAATTTTAATAAAAATAATATAATTACTAGAAATAATATGTTAATCTAATTCATTTAGAGAGGAATCCTAAAATTATTTAGTTACTAATGGTAAAGATCCTACTTACCATCTTTTATTTATTAGGGGGTGAAGCCATCTAGGTTAATTAATCCAAGTGGATAAGGGATGGATGGATTTTTCTTAATTAAGATGTGCCATGGACACAAAGAATCACGATAATAAAGGTTGAAGGAAAGGTTTAAGTCTAATTTCCAAACAAGGAACAAAACAAGAATACATGATTCAAAAATAAGAACACAAGATGTGCAAGACAAATGTGGAAACATATATTTATTATGTTAACATATGCAAACATGAATATGAAAAGAACATGACAAGGCTATGGTGCAAGATCGTGCTTAAAACTAATGTTGAATAGGCTAAAAGAAATGAGGGGTCCTATCCCTATTTATACCCCTTGAGGACCTAGTTCAAGGAAGCTTCTAAGGAGGCTTCTATGTGTGCATCAAATAAGGAAGCTCCTTCAGAACTTTCCTAATTGAGAGTCGATTATGAGTTAATTGAAACTTAATTAAAAGTTAATTGAAACTTAATTAGGAGTCAATCTAGAGTTAACTAAAATTAACTAGGATTTAACTAGGACTTGATTAAAAATTAATTAGGTCTTAATTAACAATTAACTATGATTTGTGGATGAACATTATGGATGAATTCCATCCATTGGAAAATGGTGTCTAATGTTTGCATTTGTTACAATATGTGTGGAAGGGATGATGATAAAGAGATTTAAAAGGATAAGGAAATTTAGGAAGATTAAAAACTCAACCTTTGTCTAGTGAATATCCTTTTTAGGTTCTTTATTTATCCTTTGAGCATCATTCCTTTGTATGATTCTAGATTGGATGTGGCCAAGAAAGTTCTCTTGGGGAAGAAGTGTGTATGTGACATTGGGGATAAAGTTGGAAAGTAAGGAAATATCTTGTACTTTGATTCTTGCAATGGAAAATGGTTGAAAGTATATCATATTGTTTTTGTTCTACTTGGAGGATGTTAGGTAGTGGGGGAAGGTAATACACATTAAAGTTACATAATGTTTTGTTATGTTTTATGTAATAGTTTTTTTTTAAAATTTACTTTTATAAAAATTTATAAGAGTAATAGGATATTCTTTCTTTGTTTTTTGTCTTTAGAGTAGAAAATGCCTTTTGCCATAGGACGATAGTTGCCATTAAAAGGTAGCAACAAGGAGGTAAATATGAAATTTGGGGTTTGTAGGGAAGGTAACATTGTTGCAAATGGTAGGCAACAACCATAAAGGGTCTGAAGGTAGTGTAAATGGTAGGCATTAAGTACAAAAAGGTTTGCAAGTGCTGCAAACAGTAGGTAGTAGCTATCGGAGGTCTATAGGCGGTTGTGGGTCTTTTTTCAAGTTTGTAAATGATGGTATGTGCAAGATGGTAGTTGTTCCATGACGGTAATTGCTATAGGACGATAGTTGTTGTAGGATGGTAAACAAACAATAAACAAGTCTTATTTTCATGTGTTTTCATTTTTTTCTTATTGCTTTTTTAATTTGGCAATCTTTTTTTTTATGGTAACTAGGTTGCCAAATTCCACCTTTAACATTTCAGGAATGTATCCCCAACATGGTTGCCAAATGTTAAACATCAAGTGGAAATTGACAAGTTGCAAATGCGTCAATAATTCCATACGATAGTCCAAAAAGTTCAATAGCTAAAGCGATAGTTGGTAGCATAAAAAGCTTCTAATAAATAATAGTTGATAGTAAGCAACAACATATCAATAAAAAACATATGGATTTCTTTTAGGAATATCAAAGGAGATTCAATTTGGACATACAAGTCATTCAAGCATTAGGGAAGGTGAAGGTCAACAAAAATATGTTACAATAATAATTTAAATAAAAGGATGTTAAATATTGGGCTTTGATGAAGGAGGCATTTATAAAATTGCAACATAATGTGTTATTCTAACTAACACGAGGTTGAAAATTGTGATGTTGGATTAGGAAAAACAAAAGTTCAGTAATTAAAATTGGATTTGGAATGAATAAATAAAGATAGAAATGTAGCATGGTTGCATTGAAATCATATGAAGGCCACATGTGATGGATCCAATCAACCTATGCATAATGAGACCTATCCATTGTAAGCAACTTTGGAAAAGATGAAAACATTGGAATCGTACTACTCCAAGTAAATTACAAGAATATGATGAATTGAAGATGAACTATACCATAGTCAAAATGAAGTAGAAGGCTATGGAATTACAAGCCATAAAAGTAGACACATGGTGGAAATTTGGTGCAAATATGTGGTAGAAAACTTGGAAAAATGTTTGCCAAACACAAAGCAAATGAGGAGTTGTGTTTATAGAAGATCAAGGCATACAAACATGTTTACCTTAACTTTATGTGTCACACTAGGTGAAAGCACACTACGATGACCCCCTTTGAGGCACTTTTGGGTTTAGTATTATACTACATATAGTATAATTGTTCCAAAAGCATGGTACATTTAATTTTGGGTATCAATGTTGGTTTTTGGGCATTACAACAATTTTTTTATAAAAAAATGTTATTTAATATTATTTTAATAATTATAATAATTTTCATGATCTATATTGAAAGATTCATGAGTATATTTATAATATACATTGGTATAATAGGGCCACAATCTCGTTTTGACTACACTAACTTTAGGGCTTCATTGGTCATTAAAATAATCAATTTGAATGAAATTAAAAAAATGGCCCATCTAGCCATGCTTGTCATTTTTTATGTGGACGTGATTTTTCATCAAAATTTCAATTTACCACACATTTATGACATCCTTGTTCAGAAAACTCATTTTTTGAGATGAAAATTTACAAAATAGTCACATGGTATCCAAACATGGTTTAATATACCTTCAACTTTCATAAAAACTAAAAATCATTTAAATTATTTTTGGAATATATTTGTGTTTTTGAGTACACATGTACATTACATTCATTTTCACAAATATATTCCAATCTCCTACTTTATAAAATGAAATGAAATAACTTATTTTTTAATCTCTTGCCTAAGTTATATTCTAACACAATATGCAAAAATATTATGAAAATCTTCCGAAAGTTTGAAGTGGGATATAGTCAAACATGCACATCCTTGGAAAGTAGTACAATGTGACACCCCAAAGGGGGTCAATGTAATGTGCTTTCACCCCACTTCAAATTTGAATTAGATGATCAAGGAGTGTGATTTTGTAATCAAGGAATGCCCTTAGGTCTTATAATCTATGAATCAATGAAGTACCATAATTTTTGGAATAATAAATTACATAACAATAGGAGATACAAGGTGGTGGTATAGTCACAAACATTGAGGAAGAAGCTATATAGTTAATCCACAACCACAAGATTAAGAACATTGACTACAATAGAAATAAGGGTACATTAGCAAATTGAACCCTTTCAATCAATTCAACCACCAAATCAAACTAAGGTTAGCACATGAATCTATTGAATATGTTAAGGCATTTTTTTGTTAAACTTTCAACAAAAGAGGGGGATAATAATGGAGAGACATGGCTTCAATAATTTGTACATGCAAATCAACAATAAGAGGCACAACACCAAGAATAGTCTATGGTAGAGTAACAATTATTTGAAAAAGTAAAAATTTAGTAATAATTCTAGTTATAGTTTTTAACAGATAATTTAAGTATGTAGGCTTCAAGGATTTTGAGGACTGAATCCAAAGTAAGGGGGATAATGTTAAGGCATAACAATAAGTAATAATAAGAAAGAGGAATAGTTATAAATAGAACTTATTGTTTGAATTCAAATTGGATTTTGGAAGGAAATTTGGAACTATTTTCTCTACCCATGTGAAATTGCATTGTATTGTACATTTGTGGGAGTTTGAAAATACTTGTAGAACAAAAGCCAAGATATGAAGATTCAAGAATAGGAAGAAGAAATTGTTTTACAATTCTATTTTCTGTTTTGCATTATGATTTTATATGCGTATATCTAATTGCTTGAATATGTCTATTTTTATTCTATTTTTAAGTTATGGTTTTATATGACAAAGTTCCTTATTTGAAATACACAGTTAAAATTGTTGTGTTTCTATAGGTTTTGTTAGTTGAAATATGTATTTTTTAAAATTTTGGTTTTATTATGAGACTGCAGATTTGTATTGTATTTGGGATAAAAATTAGTACTTCTAGCCACTTATGGATACAATTTTTGGGGAAGCTGAAATCTATTCTTTGGTACCCATATTGGTTACTTCACAGTTTTACTGATTTTCATTACCTAATAATTCAAATGCATTCATATCAAAATGAATTGTAAAGCAAGATGATAACTACTATTTGTAAACATATTAAAAGATTTCACAAATGTTGAAACTGATTTGTCAGCCGGTTTAAATTCTGGAACTCCAAATCTCTTGTAGTCCAAGCCATTAACCAAGCAATCATTTCGGTAAATATGTCGTCAACTTTTAGCAGATGGTATAGGGTAGATAGGCCTGTCACCAAAACACTAGCCTATAGTCGAACAATTTTGACAGACCTTTCTCAATTCTTCTCCATTTTGAGTGATTAAAAATGTGATAGGAGCACCTTATGAACTCTCCTTTCCAATGCAAAGCCGAAGTAGCAGCCCAAAAAAGCAGTTTAAAAAAAAAAACTTTTTTTCATTTTTCTTCATTTTGACCCTCCTACTTCATCAGTGCATAACTTTCTCAAAATTTTTGGTTCAAATTGAGCAATTTAAACCGCTCTGAAATTGTCATCTTAAGCTCTACAAATCATCTTTTAACTCTAAAAGCAACAAAATAATATTTAAAGATATTTTGAGGGGTTTGAAAATAGGTTATGATGTTCGGTCGAGAATTTCCTGTAAGAACAACTACCCTCTCGCCCAATACTTCGAGGGGTCGTAATTTTCTCGCCTCTAGTCTGTTTTTTTTGTTAATTTTGAATGCAGCAGATGCGCCATAAGGGAGGCTCCATCTGCTCTTTGGACATCATAAACAATGGGCCCACCTGCAAAAACGGCAAGCAAACCTTACCTTAAGTGTTTGGACGCCGGCCTGCCTACTCTGAGCTTCCTACATAACTTTTATCTTGTTCATCCTTTTTCTCTTCATGTGAATCAGCAGCACCCTATTCCAGAGCTCCATGTATTGACACTTCTGCAGCCCTATGAAACAGCAATGCCAAGGCCCAAATTGCAAGAGAATGTGGTACAGATGACACAGAGCGTGGGAGATCCTAGGATTTCAGTACAGCAGCCACAAGCAATTTGAAGCACTTGCTGGCAGTTTGGTGTGTTTGAGGAATGGAAAGATGGTGCGCAAAGAACAGCATAGAAAAGACTGGTTGTCTTCAGATGGATGGGAAGGAAAAGATAGACTTTGTTAGGTTGGATTCCTTGAAGTTGCTTGGCTTCAAAGGTGAAATATATTTTCATGAAGCAAGTGTGCTGAGGAGGGTTGGAGAGGGGCTGTGAGTTAGGGTTTAGAATAGAGAGAGAAAGCTCTCGAAGCCTAATTCCTTTGTAGACAAATGTGTCTTCCTTTCTAGCTGAGTTCATCATTGTCTCCAGTTCACAGATTCTTGTGGATTGTATTGTGAACTGTGCAGCCAGCAATGGTATGTGGTGCATGGGCGGCCAGAGACTCTTGGTACGCATTGACAACTTCATGACTCATACTTACATGACGTAGACCTGCTATCAAGATTCTATATGTATATAATTGGTAGAGAATCAGACAGTGGAAAAACCTGGATTTCATATTTCTCTAAGCTTGTTGCATTTTGAATCAGGATACTTTTGACTTTTGGCTTTGGCTCTTGAGTGGTAGCTATGATTGAAGCTACCTGTTGTGTCCTGGAATGCAACAGAGACTCAGAACACAGATTTTTGCACAATTGTTTGCTTTAAGTTTTGAGCAGATTACTATGTACTTGCCTACACCCACTGTTGGGAGCCGATGAAGTTATTGGTGAGTAATGGCGCTTAGTCACTGCTCTTCATGGTGAATGTGATGGTCTGATCCTTTGTGAGTTATACAAGGTTAAAACCGTTATTCTTGTCATGCTTGTTTTGGTGTGGCTGGAACAGAGACAATACCCCATATGTTTTGATGGAATTTCTCTCTTTAGTCATTCTCTTAAATCAATGCCCTTTCCCAGCTCCTTCTCTTTCATTATCAGTGCAAGGTAAGTCATCATATGCTTCCAAAAGATTTTGTTTACAAACTATAGGACAGAGAGATTGTGCCAAGCACATTATTTGTTTCTTTCATTCATATCCATCCAGGAAGCTTTTGTTTTTATCAGTAACCATTTTGACACTCAGGATTTGTGGGATGACAGTATATGGTGGATGCTGAACATCACCTTTTTTTTTTCAACGGGTTGCATGTGGTAAGATTTGGGGCTGCAGTGACAAGCATCTTGTACCATACTTTCTGAAAAGCTGAAGAGATTTGAAAAGATTTCCATCCCAGTTTCTTCAAGTACCATGTCCCTAGATTATTTGTGAGCATAATTTTGTACTTCTTTTGGCTTCTCTTGCAAGTTATGGGATTTAGCAATAATGAAAGATTCAAAAAGGCTTGAACATCGACACTTTTGATTAGTCTTCTCAGCAAAAACATGCAGATATTCTCAAATTTTGTAAACCTTTTGTTGTGGATTCCTGTATTTGATTCTGACAAATTTGGAGTGTCAACAGTCAACTTCATAGCTTCTTAAAGCTTTGTAGCTCAAAAGAGTTCTTCATAACTCAAATGACAAGCTTAAGAGAAAAGTTTACTCATCAAAGCTATTAGATTTAACAAGAGGTTTGATTAACAAAGAAAGATATATGTTTGTTATTGCTGCAATGTTCAAAATGATTATTTCAAGGGATTCTTAACAGGGAGTGGTAAGTTTTTCAAAGCCCACTTCAAAAGATCATGCTCTTGAATGTGCCTTTGTTGTTTCTTCCACCTTCCTTTTTTGGTTCATTTTGCAATTTTTTATCAGTTTTTCTTCTTTCTTGGTCATCTCCATCTTGTTTATGTTTTTCTTAGCTAGCATCATCATGGCTGAGTCTTCCTGTCACTGCATGTTAATACTTTGGCTACTGTCCAAGTTTTGCTCTAGTTTTCCCTGCTGAACATAGGCAGACAATTTTCTGACTTGAAATGGTGGTCTCTTTTACTGTACATCTTTGCTGCAGAAAGAGCCTGCCATGGATCGGAGTGATCAGCTCTCACATCTGCATCCAGGTTCATACTTGAACCAGTGAAATTCCTCTATCTATGATCATTGATGAAATGTTCAATTCTCTGCAGTGTCAAAGAAACCACGTAGAGGATGAGGTTAGACTTGTCAAAGTGGCAGTGTCACTGTGTACAAATCTGTACAGACAATAATTTCTATATGTACCGAGCTGAATTAGGATTCTCAAATGGGTGCTTGGATTATTATGGGTCTCTGAAGTCCTTAGAACTGGGATTTGTGTAGAACATGGCTTGTAACTTTTGGGCACTGACCTGTATTAGAGCGAATGGCCTGCCACAGCTACAAGAGACTGCAACTTAAATTAATCAGTGAAAAACATTGCTTTATCAAGACTACATCAAGTGAGCACTAATTTGTCCCTTGAGAATGCTGGTAATTCCCTACCCCTTTTTTACTTCAGCTTGGATCCAGGAAATAATCTATTAGCACTGGATGACAGAATTGAGAAGGGTGAAGCCATCAAATTCCTGGACAATTGGACAAGTAAACAATGGGTGTTTTGGTCCATTGGCCTTTTATGATGGAACTCCAGCTGGAAGGAGAACTTATGGTCTGAGGTCTTCAGCAATGTCCTCTGGTATATGTGCTCTCAATTGGCAGCACCTCTGAGCAGCATTTGTGGCACTATTGGCAAGTTCAATTTTTGCTGCTCCACATCAATGCTAGTAGTATTTTGATGTTCATTAAATGAGTATTCTTCTGCCACTTGCAACATGCTCGCCTCTTGCAAGTGCCTTTCTGACTTTGCTGACTTTTCTGCGATGATATGACTTGCATCATTACCTTGTATTTCATGTGCTGTTCACATCAAACCCTGAGCTTATTCATTGCTTCAAAAACTATAGCTCTCTTCAAAGCCCAATAGTAGTATTGAACTTTGCAACAAAAAAAAACTATATTTAGAATTTAGAAATCTGGAATGTATGGATACTATTACTGCAGGGCAATCTGATTACTACTAGCATGACATTGACAATTGAATTTAAAGAGGAGGCTTTCAACAATTAAGTTCAAGTAAGTGGAGATAGGGATGGAAGTTTCTTTTCAAACTCACCCTCAAATGGTAAAGATGAGCAAATGTAGAGAATGAAAATGCAGATCAATAGGACAACTGGAATCAAGTGGATTGCCCACTCCTCCTGGAACCTGCACTGGAGCTTATCTCCCTTTTCCATATCTCTGAAGTAGCTTTTATCCCTGAGGATTGACCCCATCTGTGATGCTGTGTTTGTGTAAGGTGGCCTAGGTGGTCTGTGTGAAGATGGCACTCCTGATGAGCGCTGCATTTCTTAGGGCTAAAATGTTCAGATTCTCAAATACCCTCTTATTGTACTGAAAGTAGCTTGAAGCAGGACCGAGTGAATTGACTTTTGGGTTTGTCAACAACCCCAGTGAAACTGTGACATCTGATGAGTCTGTGGTATCAACTGAGGGGCATACGAATGTTGTGTGGTATCTCCTAGGCCTTCTCCAATTTGATGAAAGCCATGAAGTTTCTGTAGTGCTGCTGCCTCTGAGCATCCAAGTGCTGGTCTAGGTTAATAAGGAGTCTGTACATGAAATTTTACTCTCATGATAGTATGCCTTTCCCCATTGTCACACAATGTGAACCTCAAATACCATCTGCAAAAATGCCTCCACATGAATGTGTAATACTTGTACACGCTCTGTTTCTGTCTGCAGGCCACCATGACAACATTCCCGAATTAGGCAACAGGATTATTCTGGGTCCTCAATCAAGGTGTAAGCTAAGAATTCCCTTCATCAAGTGAAGACTGCAATCCCAGCACGCCCAAAGTGATTGGATTTGGAGTTATTATTGTGAAAAGCAGCAGTTCAAAGAAAATCTACTCTAGAAACAGGACTTGTGATTACTGGTAATGTAAGTGTGCCCAGATACGGAACCAGGGCTAGCAAGCCAGCTTTCCAAGATAATTAAGAAGGAATTCTTGGAGTGTGCGGTAGCGTCGACCGATGTCCATAACGTATAGAGTAGAAGCAGGCTTGCAAACAGTTGGACTTGCGCTCATATCCCCACAATTGTTAGTGCTATGATCGTATCGCTTTTTGATGAGGAAGATAATAGAAGGTGCTGATGCGGCAATAGCACAATTTCACTAGAAAATCCAGGAGATGAGCTCCCGGATACAATGCGTAGACAGATGACTCAGGTGGAGGGAACAAAAAAAGAAGAATAACAAAATTTCTACCTAAAAGAAAGAGTGAGAAGCGAATAAAATAGTCGGAGGACGAGGTTGCCGGTCGTGCTCCGCTAGACCGATGACTAAGCAGTCAGCCTGCAGACGGTAAGCACCGTGATTTGTCGCCGGGATAATGACTAGATACCGATTGCAGAGCAAAAATAAACCAACAAAAGAAGGTCCGGGAAATCGGACAATTTCCAAACAAATTGTCTACGCGAGAAAAGCAGATCTAGCACCTATAAATGCAAAACTGAAGATGTAGACGCATACCTGACGTTGAGGAGTTTCTTTAAGTTTCAAAATTCCCGTGAACATATTCTTCGTCAAGAATGCGTCAACCGAATTACACAGATACTGGAGAAACCAGGTTCGAAGGGTTAGGGACAATAAATTCACTCAAAACAAAAGTCCACGAACTCGCGAGCTCCGTCTCTACCTGATCGCCCTCTTTAGATGGCAATGTTGAATCCCGACAGGAGAAGACGACAAGAGTTATCGAAATAATTTACTCGCCGGGGCCCTCCAAAGCCTTGACAACCTTCGACGCCTCAAAAAAAAGCAGACTCGACGAATCTACATTTTGAGGCTGGAAAAAAAGAGAAAAAACTCAGATTGAAGGCAAAAAATTCAAATGCGCGAATGCGGCAGAGAGAATACAGATGCAGCGCATTGGTCTAAGAAGCACGCCTGAAATGCAAAACGATGATGATGGTATCCAGTGGATGACCTTGTGGAGCGAGAGCATCGACAGCCGCACCAGCGCAACGCGCAGACGCCCGTAGCGCGCCAGACCACGCAGTTTTCCAGCGCGGGAGCCCAATCGGCCGGTCACAGTTTTCGACGACGGTCGGCTTTCTCGTCCACTGTCCAGCGACTAGATACCTCATTTCTCGTTGATCACTGATTCCTCGTCAACTTTCCAGCGACCGGGTATCTCGTTTCTCGTCGATGACTAAGTTTCTCCTCCACTTTCCAGCGATTAGTCATCTCGTTTCTCGTCGATGATGATTCCTCATTAACGTTCCAGCGACCAGGTATCTCGTTTCTCGTCCACTTTCCAGCGATTATGTATCTCGTTTCTCGTCGATGACTAAATTTCTCGTCCACTTTCCAGCGACTAAGTACCTCGTTTCTCGTCGATGACTGATTCCTTGTCAACTTTCCAGCAACCAGGTCCGTCGTTTCTCGTCGATAACTGAATTTCTTGTCCACTTTCCAGCGACTAGGTACCTCGTTTCTCGTCAATGACGGACTTCTTGTCCATTGTGTGACACATCCTGATAGGCTTCCGCATTAACTGACGAAGGAGCTTCCAGTAACCGGCCCGTTGTGCCCCCCGCGACTCCAGGAGTTTTTGTAGCTGTCAAATTCAAGACGCGGTCCGCAAACAAAGGGCGAAGCGACGATGTCTGATAGTCACGTGAGTTGTTCCGGGATCTCGATCGAGTGAGTGAGGTGAGAAAGTGAAATGGCGTCCCCAAAACCGGGTCTCAGGATCGCCACATTACGTATCGTCGCCAGATATTAATCTGGGACAATCGAACGGAAGAAAATTGAGTCTCTTCAATCAACGACCTGATCATTTCAAGTTTAACGAACATATCTAGTTTCGTGTAGGCATCGTGTTGAGGGGCTTCACAGGTTTGAGCCGCTGTGACCAAGGGCAGATCCCCAATGAAAGGGGTGGGAACATGTGAAGCAAGGAAGGGGTCCCTTCTCTTGTATAAAGCATTTTGAAAAAAAGGAAGGAAGTTAACTCACTCTTCCAGCCTGGAGAGTGGGTTACACTCTGTTTGATGAACGTGGTGGGGGGCAAGTTCACGGTATTAAGCCCACTTAAAACACAAAAGTATTTTTTAAAAATGCTTTATGAATATATAAGCAATATCACAATTGCAGCTCTTTTCTTCCTTTTTATTTTGGTGTGAGCAGAGTGATTCCGTGCAGGCATTAAATTTGATGCTTTCAATCCCCTTCAATGGTGTCTAGCCCTTTAACAGTGGCTCAAGGGCAAAAAATTGTCGGACCCTTCAGATGTGAAAGGCAACATTTTGTTGAATCATTCAATTTGAAGGGCACTTGTTGAAAAAATAAATTTCATATAATTTTATAAGAATATAAGGAGAGGTTATTTAATACTTGATGTGCATTAGTGTTGATGTGATGTTTTAGCATGCATTATCACTTGTGGGGCTTGCTCCAACTTCTGGACTGTGAGCGAATATACTTTCTTCTAAAAGATGCGAAAGAGAGGAGGGTCCTTGAAGATATGTAGATGCTAGTACATGTTTTCAATGCTTGAAAAAAATACAGCTTCTACAAGATATGTAGCTTTTTCTTATGTATTCATTGATTTTTTAAAAAGGCTTAGAAATTAAGTAACTTTTGATCAGCCTTCAATCCTTAAGAGCCCAAGCCCTTTTCACAATCATTTTATCTCTATTCAAAGCCTTTCTTAGGAATTTGATCCAATTTACTCATCCACAAATGTGATTACAATTCATAAAAATATCATTGAAAATCAAGCAAGCAGTGATGATATACCAAAATTAGATTGAGCTCTCAACAAGTGCTACCCAAAGTTGGAGCCAAAGTTTCGCTAACCAAATAAAGATTTTTTGTATGACAATAATGCATGCATTTTAATATGACACTCACAATGACCAAATAAGGTACTCATAAAATAAAATTCAAGCTAAAACGTGGTTTCTCGAATAAGAATAAACCTTCCAATTTTAAAATGTGAATATGAAGATCCTTGAAATAGAGTGGCAACTCCAAAGGGATCCCAATGCTAGAACTCTTGAGTTAAGTGATAACTGAGTTTTGAGAGTTAGCCTCTTGCTACTCACCCATGATTCCCATAACTCTCATTGGTGCAATCCCAAGTGTAGGGAGCTGGATTCTCCAAATAACTAGCTAGAGGTCCAATGCATGCACTTATTTATCAGAATTTTATTCAAATCTTTGTAGAAATTCCAGATATGAAAGCTCCCAGAAAAGCCCCATACAACCACAAAAATAAAACTAAAAAATATTTAAAAATGTATCACCCATATCCATTTGAATTTTTGCTAAAAAAGCATTTTTGTCTTATCCCGCATTTAGGGACTAGTATATTTCCAAAGGAAGGCCATGCTTCTTTGTTTGCTTTCATGAAGGACCAACCTTCGAAGAGCCTTCAAATTGTAAAGGGCATTTTAGTGGTAGTCTTTCAATGTGAAGGGACGATGTCCTTGCAGCAGTCTTTCACATGTGAAGGGCACATGGGCCCTGCAGCTTTAAGGCCTAATTGTGTGGCCATTGTGCTCAAGCCTCTTGAAACACCAAGAAGACAAATACCTAGTATCTACCTTTTCAGGGCCCTAACTAATATGCTATTGGCTCCCCATTGTAACTCCTGTCCCGTGCTGACACACCATTGGCTCTCCACCATAACTGCTGCTCCTGGAAAATCGATTATGTCTAGTAACAGACTTGAAGCCACCAGTTACGGCATATAATCTTGCCGCCTTCACAGCTTGATTATATGCAGTAACTGATGGCCTCTTGCCGGATACTATTCGATAACCGTACTCATGAGAGTCTTCTTGATGCTCTGATCGGCTGTCAAGTTGTGAGTTACAACCTAGGAGTTAGCACAAGTATAACTTGGGCTCTCATTGGCCACATGATTTTGTCACCTTTGGCTGCTTGGATGAAGATTTCATCACCATGCACTCTCTGCATAGATGAAAAGAGGGCATCTCAATTCTCACAATGGATGGTTATGTCTGGTTCACTTGTGCACGCTCCCCAGTTGCTAGTCCATAAAATACAAGATGTGCGCAAGAACTTTGAGCCCACCTAGGTGGATCTTTCGCCATTATTGGTACGTGAAGAGAACAACAATCAAAGTACAGGTGAACTTAACAAAGTTGGATGCTAATAGCATGTCCACTATTGATTCACAGCAGAAAAAAGGGCCTGTACACTGGGTTGTGGATGAAGTATAGATGTCACACTACCTATTGTGAAACTCAGTTTGGGCCTGTAAATGTGAAGGCTATGCAGTGCTCCCTAAGAGGGTCTATCACAGGAAATGACTTTTTGATTAGCGCAGGATGTAATAGTTAAATAGTCTCTCGCTTTATTTTGTAAACTTAAGTTTGACTGAGAGACATTTACCTTGTAGGGCACATAGCATAATTTAAATGAAAAACAAGAGAGCATGAGTGCCATGTACAGAATGGCGTGTAGCCTTGGAAAGTCAAACTAGCCATGCATTTTCCAAAGTGATATTCCTGCTTGTAATCATGCAATGTCAGGAGTTTGAAGTCATGGCGCACATTCCCGACTCCTTGCTGCACGCAGTCTAAAACAGTGGCTCACTGTTTTGAGTCCCATGGCCGCTTCTTTCTTATTTTGTGCAAATGGTGTAAGTGCAGTTTGGTTTTCCATATGCACACAACCTTCTTTCGGCTGCCCAAAATACTGTCTTCTGGGGTAGAAATTTTTAATGTGATCTGCCCAGGACCAGCCGATGGCTTTCTGAAACTTGTCAACATCTTGCGTGCCCATGGACAAACAACTTACGTTTACCAAGTGTACAAGGCGGTACTTCTGCCAACAAATCTCTCTTAAAAAAAAATGCATTGGACATAATGATAATAATCCAGGTGCCAGTACCATAGTCACTTTGCAGCCTTGACATATTTATGTTGATTAATTATTTCATTTTTCATTTAAACAAATAGAATATTCTTGAAAATTCCATAGTTTCTTCATACTCTTTTAATTGGGAAAAAAATTAGCATTTCAAAATTTCTGGAATAATATAATTTAGTGCCAAAGCTGCCAAGGTAGTAGGCAGGGTTTTGCTTTACAATTTTGTGGTTTTGAATGTTTGGCAATTTGTTTTAGCAAAATTAGTTGAATTTACACTTTAAAAAACGAAAATTTCCAAATTTTTCCTAATAGCATTTGTCACCAAGTACCAAAATTCTGCCACAAAAAAAAACCCTGGTAGTAAGGTATTCACTCAAAATCCAGGTTAAAATCTGCCAATATGTGACAAAAACAAATTGGCATCATCGAATATGACTCATGAGTTGTGGACATGACCAAAATTTGACAGTAGCCAAAAGGTGTAAACCTTCGTTTTGCCCATTTCCAGTACAGAGATTTGCCCCTGAATATTGAATGTTTGTTTCAGAACCAAATTGCCTCTTTCCTTATTGCCAAACAAAAGTATTTTATAACATGACATGTTCTTGTGATAACTGCTCTGTCATGTTTCTCTTAAGTTTGATCAAAGTTGTTCAACAATTGGGTGAGATCAAATGCAGAAGGCAAAACATCCCTTGCATCTGAACATCTACACCACAGGACAATTTGTAGCTGAAAATGTATTGGTAATGAAGATGGAGTGCAAAATACAAACACAATTGCAACTAAACAAGTAGACAACTTGAAGTGAATTCATTGTACATACATGAGTGAGTGTTCTACTATGAAAATATTTCAATAGTCATAGTTAACCAGCATGAAGTCAAATAGCCCAAGTGGTTGTGAGTCATGCCCTCTGGGGACATGGTTGTGAGTTCAATTCACCATCAGCTCAACCTAATCATAACTGGTCACTTGGTACATCAACCATTAGAATAAAGTCTTGGTGTGACCTAAAAGAAACCCTAAAGTGAAAGAAAGGAAAAAGGTGGCAGACTTCATTCGGCATTGGATGGCTACAGTAATCACGCAATATCGTGTGTTTCGTGTTTTTGTTTGTATTGTTTTATGTCTCTGATACGTGCATTCATAGGAGGAGCTAAATTGCAGGAATTCAGTATGGTATGTTTATTATGAGCTTACCGGCTTATCAACATTTTTTTTTGGTTCTTCATGGAGCGGTTTTAAGATTGGCTATGGAGATTTGGTGATGGATGGAGCATGGGCTATTTAAGAGCTGATTTCGGTGCAAGAAGGACACAGAGAACCAAAGCTAAATTGGCAGGGAGTTTGCTAGTGTTGTGGTTTTAATATTTTGTTGGTTTTTTTTTTCAAGAGGCACTCATGAGAAGAATGCTTGTGTTGTGAGCCCGGTCTTCCAATTTCTTCCACTGCTTAGTAGGACTAGGGTTTTAGAAATGTTCATGGACTGGTGGTGGAGATGATGTAGAATCATAGGGATTCCTTGAGGGGTTTTTGATGGCAATGTTTAAGAGAGGCTAAGTTAAGGGAGTGAGTACCTTTGTTGGCACTCCGACAAGGGATTTCAAGAGAGTTTCATTCTGAAATTTGGGCTGCAATTGGGATATTTCATGGATATGGGACTAGGTTGAAATCTTGATCTTGTGAAAACTCCAGGGGTTTTCTATTAATGTTGGGAATGAGAGCTTGCCATTAAAAACCATGTGGTCATTCACTGAAAAGGAATCTGGATGGATTTTGATCCACCTAAGTTTTTGACATTTTATTCTAACAAGTAACAAGTAGTTAGTGTAAGGAATCAAGGAGTTTGAAATACATAAGACCTTGATTCAATTTCTTTCTTTTTTGTAATGTAGCACAATGTCTATTTAGTAGAAATCCGATTACCCTTTCTTTTGGTATTAAAACTAGTTGTGACAAAAATGAGATTATTTAGATGAAATATGTTTCATAAATCATAGTTATGTCCAGTTCCAATGATGAAGAAGTTGTCACTGATCTCCAAACAATTCATGACCAATAAATAGTTAGAAGTTTTGATCTCCAAACAGTTCATGACCAATAGATAGTTAGAAGTTTCAATAATTGAGCTAGTATTGATGTGCTTCAAATAGGGTTAGTAATTTTGAAGGCTGTCGGGTTTACTGTTCTGTTTGTGATAGGATTCAATCCAACAAAAGCTCAAATAGGAGACATTGCTATCAAAATTACAAATAATGGTTTTACATCCAAAGTTCAGGTCTGGGTAAGAATGTAGGATGGGCCATGTGAGTGGCGAACATGTTCACAGTTTCAGCAGCAGTTCTATTTCTCCACCTATCTTGCATAGGAGTGTTAGCCATCTGATTGAGAGAACTAGACATTTCCCTAGAGTAAAAGACATCTAGATACCTCATTATGTAAGTTCACTTGATCATTTTGCGCATTTCTTCATACCTAGAATAAAATAGTTGTTTTAAGCAGGAAACAAGATCCTCAGAGTAAAAGCATCTAGACCCTCTTCATGTATGGTGTGTTGGAGATTGTATGGGGAAAACTGACTCCAACTTTGATGGCAATTAGACAACTCAAATGAGCAGTCCTTCTCAATTTTTCCAATTGAATTTCAGAACCTTGTTCCTGTGATTAACGGTGAACATTAGGAATTCTTTGAATGAGAAATGCATGATGGTGATAAGGGCAAATTATGTCCGGTAAATGATCATGACTTTTACAAACTAGATGGGAATTTTATCTTGTGATGAAATTACATTTCCCAAGGAACCTAATGTTGGTTCTGTGATTGTTAGAATCATTGGATTTACATCTTTGATTATAATAGGGTTTTGATCTTCATGTGGCTTTGGGGATTTGGCAATTGGAATCATGCACTCTAGATTTTTCATGAAGCCTACAATTTGGATCAGGACAAGGGTAGGATGAGATGGAAGGTAGTGGATAATCATTCAGATCCAAGAAACCAGATTCTTCTACACCATTTTGTGGCCTTTTGGAGATCATTGAACAATAGAAAATCACTAGAGAATTATCTGTTTTTGTTCCTAGGTTATGAGATATCTAGATCCCTAGAAGTAGAATTAGAATCTCATTTTATCCAATTCTATAAGCATGACCTTGACCAAAAATTACATGTTGGAGATAAACTCGTTAGGATAGTGTTTTCAAACAAGATGTTTTCCATATATCTTTATGGCAAGTTGGGGTGGGAATTTGTTGGCAAAAATGACATTAGTTTTAACATTAGAATAAAAGACACTAGAATCAAGTTTATTAGATCAGAAAATAAAAAGGAAGTACCTAAAGCTGATGACTTGAGACATATATATCCATTATAAAAGGTTTGTTTTGGGTTAGTCACAAATGATGACTCCCAAAAGGACAGGATTTGAACCTTTGGCCCTTTGTACCCAAAACAGATGCACTATTAGACTGCGCTACACCTTGGCTTATGTCCCCAATAAATATTCTATGAATGCGTAGGATGTTATCATTAATGGACATGAAAAAAAACCATATGATGAATTGTTTTGGGGGAAGGATTTAAAGGATGTTTTTTATCAGGATGAAATATTACAAATGGTAGCAAAGATTCAAGAATATGATGAGGACAAACTATTCAAGATCACCAGGCTTAACCTCCAGGGTAAAACAAAAGATTGGTATAGAAGTTTAAATTCTGCACCTCTTGATTGGCAAACTTTACAAATTATAATGATGGAAAAAAAATGGGGTGTATGATGGGGAGGAGTTGAAAGTGAAAATGGATGCCATTAGGCAAGAACTGAGACAACGAGTTCAACTATACTATGATAGGTTGGAGTGATTGTTTGTGAGGGGGAAAAAAATTTATGTAGAAAAAATAATAAGGTTTCTAGTTCATCTTAGGCCAAAAATTAGGAAATTTTGTGTGGTGCGTACATATGCTAACATGGATGAGTTGTTGGTAACAACCATTGAGGTTGAAAAAGTGCTTGGAGAAATATGGGAGACCCCTTATGAACCTTTAAAGGATAAAAGGGATGGAGAATCTAATGAAGGAAATACTTCAACAAAGCGGCAGATCACACTCTCAATAAGACATTGATTAATTTTTTAAAGGGATCAAATAGCATGGCAAAGAGATAATTCTAATAAAAAATCTAGGGAGCTCATATGTATGTCAATTATGCAACATGGTGGGCCACAATGCATCTATGTGTTCAAAACTTTCTAATAGACCAAAATGTGGCAAATGTGAAGGGGGGAACAAAATAGAGAATTGTAGATTAAAATGTTCCTACTATTTTGGTTTGGGGCATACTGGGGAACTTTGCTAGAAAAAGAATGGAAAGGGACCTACTACTTCTACAAATGTTTTAGAGGTTTTAGTCAATGATGCAAATGCCACCTTAGTAGAATTGAACCGGTTGTGTGGAATGAAGAATAATATTTCATGAACTAAAATTCCAAGGAGGAGGAATCCAATTGTTACACCAGATATTGACAAGAATGAAAAAGAACTTCATGAGGAGGACATTGCAGCACTAAAAATATTTGGAAATGAGCTAATCACTACCAAGTCCAAATTTTTAACCCATTTCTTGAGGGGTAAGATATATCATTTACACTTTTGGAAACCATTTTGACTGTTCCTGGTGAATTGGAATATCTAGAAGGGTTAGTGAAGCTAACAAGGAAGCATAAGGATGAAAAAGTGCAACATGTGGCACAAGTTGTTATAGCACCAAGGTGTAAGCAAGATAAAGTGAACAACTTGATTACCTTGTCAAAATTAGAACAAATAGATTTAAAATAACAACAAAACCCATTATAGAATTGTGGAATCTTGAATGTTTTCATTTCAATGACTAAATATGATGTGTGTTTGCCCTAATGTGCATTGATTTTCATATTTCAAACTGTAAAGAGGTGAAAGCATGATCAATTACACATTTTGTGATACTTGTCTGCATAAATGGACAGTAGCCATAAAATACACCTTCATATAATAAACTTTAAAATATTATTTATTCCAATGATTAATATGGGCATATTATTTGACTTTATGCCATATATATATATATAAATACATATATATATATTTAATGTCCATTTAAGTAGGTTTAAAGTAGGGAAATATTGGATTTTTCTACTTTCTTGGATATTGATACTCTCAAATATACTTAGGTGCTTTCAACTTTTACTTTAAAAGTAATAATATATCAAAATTTCTAATGTAAAAGTATTTTTGAACACATTTTGGCTAGTATGTCTAAAAAATATTTTTAACCTACTTTTATTATATGAAAGTTTCCTAAACTTTGTATACAACAAACTATAAACCCACTATTGAACAACATGATGGTTTGATAATGATTGAAAACATTTTGATTCTAATTTCTTGCATTTATGTGCAAAAAATGACTACATGAACGATAACCACTTTTTGTGTTTAATTGATCGTGCTTTCACTCAAAAGTAGGCTTTAAGTAGGTTTTTCAAAATACAAGTAGTTTTTGACGTCTATTTTTCACTATGGGCTTTTGTTTTCAAGTAGGTGTCAAATAAGTTCTTACAAAAACAAAATAGTTTTTTTTTTAATGTCTTGTTGAAACATATGTTAATCTTCATTTCCTAACTTATTACATATCAATTTCATTAATTTTTCTAACCAAAAAGTAGGTTTGAGCACATATTTTTCAATCGGTTTCAAATGTATTTTTTGTCTACTTTTAAAATTCATTTGTTTTTAATTTTCTTAAAATTAGATTTTTATAAACTTAATAAAGCCAACTAATGCTATTGACACATAATTTCACTTAATTTGATACTACTTTATGGTAGTTATATGAAAGGTGCAAAATTCAAGTGGAGACGGCTACTTTTTTGGTGTATTTTATTTTGCTTTGATCCACCAATTCTTCCTACAATCAAACATGTTTGTGTCAACATGAATCATAGGGGTAAAATTTTACACATAATTATTGAAGTACAAAATGGTTTGATAGAAAGTTTGGTTTATACAAGTGCTTCTATGTCAATAATGGCAATTGGGATTGTGCAAAAACTAGGCATTATGCATTTAATATATGGGACAGAAAGTTACAAGACAACGTTAAGTACCATAACCAAGGCTTTGGGAAGGATTACTAATCTCCTTGTGAAAGTTGGAAATGTCCAATGCAACATTGTTTTTTTGATTGTAGACACATACATCTATGACATAATGTTGGGTCTAGATTTCGTGATGAAGATTGGAGCAATACTTGATGTAGAGAAGGGTGTTATTCAAGTATGAAATGGTCTAGGTATGGCAATGGAATTGTTGTCGTTGACAGTGGTCAACATGTTGCAACTTGTATTGGAATAAGATTAAGAATCTTTACAAAGTTTTCAATGGATTGATGAAATGATGTGAAGTTTGTCATTGACAAAACAACTACATAGAGAGATATTGTGCCCATTGATCCAGATGATGATTTCATCTCTGATTCTAAAATGAATGATTCTAATAATGAAGTAGATGATGATCATGAAATGATAGTCCTGCATAATGAGGAGGTATTCCTAGAAAATCTGATGGACTAGGGGTTTGATGCTTTGATACAAAGGGAAGCTCCAACACAGATGGATAATTTGATATTGCAACAACACAAAAATTTATTGGAAGGACAACTAATTGAAGAAGACGACTATCAAGATTGGATTTAATGGGTGGAAGTAGAAGAAAATGAGTAATCAATAGGTTTTGTTTTCGAATTTGTATTTTTTGTGCAAACTATTGGATTGACAAATACATCTATTGATATGTCTAGGGATGGAAACAGTGGACAAAGATTTGTTCCAAAATGTAATTCAATCCTAGGTAATAGATTTACAAAACAAAGAACTACTTAACTTTTTGCAAGAGTTTCAAGATGTTTTTGCATGGTACAAGGGAGACTTAGGCACATGTAATTTGGGAGAGCACTCCATTGATACTCAAGGGTTTCCTCCCTATAGAATGACTCCTTGTAGGTTATCCTTTTGGGAAGAAACTAAGGTGAATTGACAAATACAAGCATTTGTTCAATTGGGGAAAATGCGCAAAAACATGTTAGAGTATGCTTGTAGGGTCACACTTCTAGTAAAGAAGGATGGAAACCAAAGATTTTGTGGCAACTACTGTCCTTTAAACTCACAAACTAAGCGAGATTCCTTCCCTATGCCATTGATAAAAGATGTGTTAATGCAACTTGGAAAATCCTCATGGTTTTTTACTTTTGACCTTTAGTCAAGGTTTGGGCAAATTAACATGGTGGATGAAAATATCCGCAAGACTGTAATGATCACCAAGTTTGGACTTTTTGAATGGAATGTGATGCCATTTGGATTGAAAAACACAACAAATGTTTTTTCTCAAAAAATGGCATAATTGTTTAAGGAATGGATTAATTAATTCCTTAAGATTTTTGTGGATGATGTCAACATCCACAACAATGACTGGAATGACCATTTGGAACACTTAAGGTTAGTTCTTGAAAAATTAAAATCTGTCAACCTAAAATTAAACCTAGGAAAATGTTGTTTTGGAACAAGGGGGGTTACTTTTTTAAGGCATGTGGTTAACCAACATGGGTTTAGACTACATCAACCAAGGTACATGTGATTTCATGCTTTCCAATTTTTCTGTCTATCACCAATGTGTGTTTTTTTTTAGGGTTTATGGGATATTACAAATCCTTTATACATGGGTATGCCAAAATAACTACACCATTGTTTGATTTGACCAAGAAGGACTTGGTTTTTCACTAGACACCATAATGTCAAGTAGTTTTGGATTGGTTGATGAAGGGTGTTGGAACAATCCTATCACAAAAAAATGGTAAACATGAGCAGGTCATTGCATACACTAACAAGGGATTAATTCCTCTATAGGAATATTATCACCTAATGGAAGGGGAATGTTATGCATTCATATGGGGTGTCATGCATTTTCAGTAATTTTTGCACCAAACTTTTTTCTTATTACAGACAGATCACAAGCCTTTAAAATGGCTTACCATAATGTATGATGCAAACTTGGAGATGGATATCCATGTTCCAAGATTTTCATTTCAAGATTATTTACAAGGTGAAAATCCTTTAAGGTGTACCACATAGGATGAAAAGGGCCTAGTCCTTATTGTAATCTTTTTTATTTTATATTTTGATCCTCATAAAAAATAATGAATCAAAAGTTGTCAAAATTTTTAAAAGGACTATATTTTAGACCATTATAATTCTAGATTCCATCATAATCACGCATAAATGTGTCTTTACATGGTAAAAAAGGACTAGGTAAAAAAGATGGAAAAAAGGTAACATTGTGACAAAATTTTGGTACACCTTAAAGAATTTGGTCCCCATAGGCCTGAAAACAAGCATTCTAACATTGATGTTGTAAGTAAAAACCCTATGTTTGTTTCATAAGAAGATGAGGACTTCCAACTAGAAATACCCAACCAAGCATTTTTGAACTCTAAGGTTGCAATAATCAGGACCATGGCTAACAGAGTTAAATTCCATGATATACATAATATATTTACCTTGTCTAAAGTTGCATGAAAGGTTGAATAAAATCAACAACAACAACGATAGCAAGATCCCCATCAAAGTAAACGACCTAGAAGGATACTTCCAAGACTATAAAACTAGAATTAAACAAAGAATAAACTCCCTAAATTGTAACTTTTGTTATGCTCCTTGCATAGGAATTCATGACAATATTTTTTAGGGGTGATGATTGATGTTGAATGAGTTAATTAGCCACCAAGTCAAACACAAAGCTAATCATATCAATGTGTACATTGCTTGGATAAAAATAACAAAAGAACATGTGCAAGGGTGAGGAGCCACTTTTAAAATTATGTTGTCAAATGTTGCTGGTACTAGAGATGTGTACATTGAATAATAGAATGCATCAATGGGATAAACAATTAGTCCTTTTAACTCCCAATAATTATTTTCAAAGATTCTAAAATTTTGGAATATCATCAAACTAATAAACTTTTACCCATATGTTACTTAGGGTTTCTTTCCATTGGGCTAAGTTTGTGATTATAACAACCTAAAGGAAAGTCACTAGCATGGCCCCTATTACAATAGTTACTTTAATTACATATTTGCAATGGATTACAAATTCTTAGTGAATGAATGCTAATAAATTGACAATGTAGTTATTTTCTAATTATCTTTTGGTTACACATAGGTTTCAATTTTTAAAAGGTGACAAATGTCATCTTATGGTGACTCTCAATTTTATTCACATTTCTCACAACCCTTGCATTTGGTCAATGTAAAGCTATGAAATGAACGAGCCTAGTGAGATAGAAAAATGTAATGGAAAAAGGTTGTTATGATAGAATCTATCATAACAACCCCCTAATGGAAAGATGTCCTTACTAGCCGATGTCGTAGTTCTATTAATTAGGAAAAAATACTACCTTATGTCAACTTTACAAACTCTAATTGGAATTAACATGGTCCATTTGATTAAACCAATTTTTAACCTCACAAACATAAATGAGACCCCATGTTTGGTGTTTGGTCTCAAACAAATTTTTGATATTATTTTTGTGTTTCTTGAAAAGTTGAAGTTGAAAACACATGACGTCAAAATGGATTGACATTGTTAAAAAATGAAAATTGGGAGAGCAATAAGCCCCAATAAATTTTAAGTGAAAACAAGTGATATTGAATGGTTAATAGGGTGTGAGATTTAGGCCATTTCAATAACCCTAATATGACACATCAATTTAATTCAATTTTCCAAATATGTAAATTATCTTATGATAAGGGCAAAAAAATTAAAAGTGCCTAAAGAAATAATTAGATGCAATTCAAGACAAGAACTAATTTCAAACATAATCCAAATGTGAAGGATTTCATTAAGTTCTCATAGCCTTTGGTCCATATAAAGGTGATGGATAATGCAAGTCCATTCATTCAATAACTTACTTGACTATCTTAGAACATTCATGTATCCATTACAATATGAAGCTAAAAAAAAGGAATAGATATGCATGTATTTAATTGCTACAAGAATTGAAGTAGACAAATAATGTTTTTTTAATTTTAATTGAGAAACTAAAGAACTCTATATGGGTAAAAATAAAACAAACCATTTAAGGAAAAAACAAAATATTCAAAAGTTTTAGAGCAAAATGAAAAAGGAATGAACTAAAATGTTAGCGACTTGAAGGACATGAATAAAACATTTTCTATTACCAATTTGAAAATTATTAAGAATAAGTTTGATGTAATGTTCAAAATTGTCACTTTATTGTTGAAACAAACCATGATTATACATTGGAAGGTATTTTAATGTAATTTGTATTCAAAGAAAAATAATTATGTTGAATGAAAAGTGACCAATTTGAAGAGGTTCTTGTAATCAATGCCAAAAAAAAAAAGAGTTTGACTTTGAAAAAGCCAAGCTTGATCACATAACATGAATTGGTTTGTTGAAGAAAAATGGCCTAAGCAAAGTTTTGAAGGATGCTTTGAAATATATCAATGAATTGGAGAAAAAATCAAATAACTCACCTTGTTAGCACTTTCAAATCAAAACATGGGACTATTTATGTCACATTGATTATAAGTTAACATAATTTGAAATTTGTGAAAATTTTGTTGAAATTTGTTAGTGATATAATTTTGCAGGTGTTAAATATGATATTCCATGAATAAATAAATTATATATATATATATATATATACTAGGTCCTTGTCCTACTCCATTAGAATGAGTACTATGTAAACAAATTAATTAAGACAACATTCAATCCATTCCAATTCAAGAGATTAATTCAATGAAGTTCACATATAGTGTTAAACACAATAGAATTGAAGAAAGAACATCTTTTTCCATTTCATAAAACCACGAAGCTCTACACTGTCTTTCCCCTTTTCTTCCTCTCATCACTTCTATGTTTGCTATTTCTTTCTAATATCAACAACAACAAACAAATAATCACCATCAGAACCCCCCTAGTCAATCAAAATATCTTTTATACTCCTTGCAAAACGGTTATAACTACTTAATTATCTAGCAAATCGATTGGCCACAAGTCGACTACACTGTGTTGTCATAACGATATGTTGCCATATTGATTTGCCTACATTGTCATATTGTTTTGCCTATTTTGTCATCTTGACTTATCTACACATGCTCTCCAGTCATGTCGAATTGCATGTATGTTTATTGATCTATCTTTTTTTCTTAACAAGATTTTTAAATAGGATCAAACAATGCCAATCTAACACCTTGGAAAGGTATACCCAATGATGAACTAACACTATGGAGTGCATCCAACAATTAGAAAAACTTTTTAATGGAAAATTATTTTGGTGAGTTTTCAAGATCAATGGTGTTATTCTAGCATAATATGGAGAGGTTCATTTTTTGTTTTTTCTATGTACACTTTATGTCTAGAGTATATTATTTTGATACTTAATTATAATATCAATATTAAAAATATCCTATATATCATGTATGTATGTATGTATACATATATATATTGAATACAATAAAATTGGCCAATAGATTATGTAAACTTATTCATAAAGCAAAAACATGTTTTAATGTATTTTCAAGAGCCTTGTTTATTGTACAAAAAATTCAAGATTTTTTGTGGGCCTAATATTTTTTTTAACTGATTTTTTTAATAAAAATGTTACGGACCTTCACCCCCCAACTTTTATAGAAATGTAAGATGACCACATTATGTGTTTTTAATTACAAGATATTGTGTCTTTTGACATTAATGTTCATGCGTGAAAATAAGATCAAATCCACAAAAAATATAGTATGTGAAAAATGCATTTCAAAAACTCATATGTTGAACACCTAAGTGCAAAAAAGTAAAATTGAAACTTCTTCAAATCTTACTTTCAAATCATCATGGCATTCATTAATCAAGAAAATTAAATGTTTCATTTATTTTCATCTACATGTATTTTTTAAAGTCTATTTAAATGTTTACACTAGTAGAAATTTTGTCCTTTGTAACCAAAAAAAGAATGACTAGCTATCCTAAATGACTTTATCAATGACAAAAGTCATATTTTATAACTTCATTATCTACATGGAATAAATATAAATCATAAATCAATCATTCATATGACTAATAGATCAAAATAGTATAGAACATATATATTTCATCCTTTTTTCATCCACCATATTTCATGGTGTTATGGTTTTTGGGTGGATGTTATAGAATAAAAGTCAACATGGATCCTTGAACTATCATTTTTTAAAGTTATTGAATATGCATTTTATTTATGATTACATTTTGACTACTTGAAATGATGTGGAAAACATTATCATGATGTCATGGAATTTTATTTGTTTATTTATTTATTACATTCAATATGTTGTTGGAAAATGAGTCCCACCCTATGATATGGCATTGGATTTAAAAAGTTACTTATGTATGACCAAGTCATTACTACTAAATGGACATCTTGGCACTTTTCCTAACTATAAAACGACTTACTAAAGATCATATGGCATGGATTTCCAATGTGTCATTTAAATCATTACATAATTATTTAACATTTGTCGATGTGAAAAAGAAGTTTAATAAAAACTTGGGAATGACTACTATACAACTATTACATCATGGTGTGGACAACAATTAAAAGTATAACTTGGGAATTGATACAAAGTGACTTATTTGTAGTGATTCATTGATGGTTGATTATGTATAGAATTCTATAACCACTTTTGTAAAAGTTTGACATCTACTTGCATATTGTGATTTAGGTTTTCATTAAAATCTGTCAAAAACACAAAAAATTGCCATTGGCCAATACATCGTAAAAAATAACATCAAATTGATGAAAAAATTTCAAATCTTACAATGTGTTCATTGATTCCAAAACGAAATTTAATATACCCAAGAATGAAGAATAAAAACACCATATAACAATTGTAAAAAGTGCCAAATTTTGCATGTAATGTAATGCAATTTCCAAGATTTACCCAAGACATGCAACATGGAAAATAGCCCTAAAACCTTGTTAGTGTTAAAAGATTGTCCTTCTTGGATAACTTTGTGGCTCCTATTAATGAAGCTAATCTTGGTAGTGGGGGAAATCCTTTTAAAGCACTTAAAGCATTTGTTTCCATGGTTGTTGTAATGAACACATCTTCTGTTTCTACCACCTTTCTCCTAAATCATGCTTCCTTTCACAAATTTTTGTTCCTAACAAGGCTTCTTAATGCCATAAAAAAAACACTTGTGTAGCTTGAGAAGGAAAAATGAAGGGCTTCGATAATAATGGCAACTTATGGCAAAAATTTACTATGAGGAATTCTACATCATCTCGTACATAAAGTGGGGTTACCTCAATTGTCCTTTCATTTGATCCACTCACACATGACAAGAATCATAGGTGTTTGCACTGGACCATAATCAAGTTTGAAGATATTTTTAATACTCCAACATAATTCATGGAAACATCTCTAGTATCAATAGATGGCATATCAAAAACCGAGGTAATGCCATTATCATATGTGGACAACAAAAGGTTTTTTGAATCTTCCACCCTAAAGTGATCCCCATATGCCTTCATGTGAGTGTATCGAAGTGTTGTTTAAAAAAGTCTACTACATAGTAATATCCTATCTACATATTCAAAGTTGTTGGAGTCTATGGGGTGTTCATGGACATCATTTTTCACCCAATCAATGAAAGGAGGTGTATTTAGGTTTGATCCATACACATCCTTCCACTTTTTGGAAAAGTAGTTGTAAAATTATTAAATTCGACATCCTTTTCATTTACAAATACCATGTATATAAAACCTAAATTATTAAATAATTTATAACCTTTCATGATCTAGAACTTGCCATGTATTTTCCATAAAAAAAACTACAAATTTGACTAAAGGTTGCTCCTTCTAAAGATAAGTGAACTGCGAATTGATTAGCCTATGGTTAAAATTTGTCACATCAACTATATTAACGACTTAACAATGATTGTAATATGTGTCACAACCTTAGCCTTGGGTTCGCAACCAAGGCAAGGGCTTGCAAAGGTGCGAGCCAAGAATGAAGCCCAGGAGTCACATTTCATGCTCCTGAGAGTGTAGGAGAGTGTGAGGGAATGAATCCCCACACTCTCAAGTGAACTCCCATTTGGAAGTTATAGTCTTAATGGACTCCTGAATTTTTAGAGGGCAATTGTAAGAGTCAAAACTCATTGGATTGAAAAGTTTTTTATATCATTGAAAAGCTCTTGGAACGTAGATGTCTAAAATGGGCTTGCATGACCCATTTGGGTACTTAAAACATAAGTTATGGCCAAAAGAAATTATTGCCAATTTGATTTTCGACCACTAAAAGTCGAGAATCATCGTGATTTGCTTGTTTGCAGGTTGCATGCCACATACTGTTGGAAAGCTCTCGATGAGGGCTAAAACTTTGCTTTAGAACTCACTTCAATTAGAGGTTTGCACAATAAGTTATGGGCTTCCAAAGTTGCAGGAGTCCCAATTTTGGGAATTTCAGGATTCCCAACTTGGGAGTCCCGAGACAAAATGACATTTGGGTGTTGGCCCAATGGGCAGAAACAGAGAATACTATAAGGGGGAAGGTGGTGGCTTCCCCCAAGTCCGAACCATGGTGAGTTTTGTGAGTCCATGTTTGTTGGTGGCTCGTTCGTGCACCAAAAGTGTTTTAACTATGCACTAATCAACTTGTTATTTGGTTTGTGTTAGTTCCTATGAATAATTGATTCACTTGTCACTCATCCTAGTCCCCATCTTGAAGCTCTAGCACACCCTTCTACCCTTGAAGTGTTGCAAGCCAGAGAATGTGCCCCAACTCCTTATCCTTCCTTTGTTTTCACCTTGGATTCACATTTGAGTCTATCAAGGAGCTTGGGAGTGCATCAATTTGGCACATTGATAAAACAAAAGTACATCGACAAATCCACCCACACATCAAATTAGTTTATATTCACTTCATACTAATACCCATGCATCAAATTACTTTGATTACACACATTATGGAAGGGACAAACTTGATATTACTTATTGTAACTAAGGTGACATTAAGGATATGTTGATGAGTATTAACATATCTAACCTTATTACATATCCTCCTAAACACTTTGGAAATCCTCATCACTACCATTTGAGGTCCAAGAGCAAGAAGTCTTTGTAATGTTAGTGGCAAAATTTGTTGCATTAAAATATGGTAATCATGTGACTTTAGATTGCCAAAAATTTTCTTCTTGATGTGTTTCCCCATTGCCAAAACATGTTTTAAAGGTGTTTTCAAATTCTCGATGGTTGTTGAAAAAGAATCAAATTACTCAATCATTATCAAAACGTATGGGGTTGTTGGTTTCAACATCTTACTATGTCTTCAAGGCTTGATAATCAACCACAAATGTGGTCTAATACCCCTATGTTGTAAATCGTGCTTCACTTTCAAAGTATTTTTTCCATTAATCATTGTTTTTAGAATAGTTTTAGAAAAATGATGTTCATAGTGCATTATGTCTAATGTGAATTGGATTAAAAGTTCCTGCATCAGTCACAACACCCATGTTAAAGGGGTTACATGATTACATGATTTTGGATGAACAAACATTTAGGATAGGGACTAATTAGGGAACTTTGTTAGTTTGAATTTTGAATTCTTGTTGGTTTTGAATCATGATGAGGAAACTTGGGGTTGCCCAAAAATAGAGGTTAAAAAAAAAAAAAGGAATTTTTATACACACAATGTTAGGAAGAGTAAGAGGAGTTGTAGGTACTTGTGGTAGAAAACCATAGATTTTGTTTTGATATAACATAGATTTTTATTTTTATTTTTGGATTTTTTCAACAAAACATGGGATTTTGTTGTATTTTGATTCATGTTTTCAATAATACAAAAAAGCACAAACTTTTGTAGTGAATTCTATGTTTATATCATTATGTGAACTTTTTGTAGTACCGGAATATGATGAAAGGAATTGTAATCTTGTTTCTAGAATTTTTTTATAATGTATTCTAAAGTACATATTTTGGTTATATGAAATAACCTTGAATCTAGTGTCTTAATGAATGGTAGTGTTAATGGTGTTGATAATTAAGGTAGAAATAATGGATGTATGCATGTGAAGTGCAAATCTATTATTATAATAATGTGGAATAATTCTGTAGGAATTAAATTTCACATCTACCAACCCACTTCTCTCATGGTCAACCTTCTTTTTCAAGGTTACTAGGTTTATTTTCACTAACCCCTACATTTTTTTATCTCCCACTGAACCAAAATCAACACAAATAATAATGTAGTACAACCTTTGGTTTAATTTTTTTAATGTATCAATCATTATATATTTAACCTTTTTATGATTAAAGGCTACCACATATACACACAAGGCAATTATAATTTGACTAGTCTATAACTAAAATCTACTGAATCAACCCTATTACCAACTTAACATTGACTTGTATATGACTAACATATGTCATAAATGACATTTTTTTGTACAAAAATAGTCTAGTGATTGACAGATCTAAACACTCATAACTTAAACAACATAGTTTCTAACTTCAAATAATGGCAAGCATGGCATCATAATTGTGAGGCATTCTTGCACACCTTCAACATGAAAATATGCATTCACAAAACCCGCTTGGAAGTGGAACTACTACGTAGTTGTAGTTTAACAAGTAAGGTGGTTCAATGTAATGCAATGAAGTTCATTAAGAATCTAATGCGTTGTGTCCACTTGGAAGATATAAAGACATTGTGGGAGAATCGTAACTCACCATGATGGAATGTGAAGGGGCATTATGTTGATGTTCATTCAATGTCACGCTTGATGGTTGAACCCCTTTTGTTCCATTCGTCTTAACATTTACATACAACCTCTTAATCTAACATGCATTGGATTTTTGAAAAGCTAATCCAAAAAGGAACCATGTTCCAAAATCTTATGAGTTTTTATTTTTTTGATCAAAAATTAAGCCTTGGGACTAAAAATCATTTTGCTTAGATTGAGGAAAAAACAAACAATTTCAACCCCTTCTACTTTCGGCAAGTGTAGTTCCCTTACAGCCAAACCAATGATGCTGAAATTTGGATAGAACCTTCTACACCTCCTAAACGATAACTGTTTTAAGTTTGACAAAAATCCAACAATGGATTTGGGAGGAACAACTATTTGAAATAAAACTTTAGAGGCTTTGTCATGGAAATCCTTCCATGCTTATTTCTTGCACACATCTTTTTCATGAACAACACCTTTTCACACATAAAAATTAATCTTTTCCTCACACATTCATTCTCCTCCTTTCCCTTTCCCCCAACATAAGATACTCCTCTCTCCCTTGGTAAGCCTCCATGACCTTTCCTTGAACTTGTTTCCTTTGCCTAATGGAAGCTTCAAAATCCTTCCCTCTAATCAATGGCCTCTTCATCCTTCAAGAGCCAACGAAAATTGAAAACGATTTGCCCTCCAATTGATTTTAGGATGAGAATTTTTGGGCCCAATGATACACAAAAAATATTCCATCCTCCAATCAAATACGATGACGATCCTCATGACTAATGGGATTGGAGGATTCATCCTTCCCTTTATCTTGGATATCTTGATGATGTTCTTGAGCTTGATCCTTATCCTTTCTGTCCGTTGACCTTCACATCCTATTTTTTCATCCTAATTATGTCAAGTAACTAACTATTAGGACAATTTATTGGTAGTAACAAGTAAACATCCTTGAGTCCTTACTTGACTAAATCAATTCAATGGTTGAAGTAACATCCCTGCGTACCATTTACTCTTTTGATATCCCCTACTTATTTTTTCTTCCATGCACTAATTAACTATGTAGTACATAGCAAATTGGAATTAAAATTTGCATCACAAAAACCACCACATAATTTTAAATCCACCATTGAAATTAGGGTTCGATGAATCCATTAGATCTAGGATGTTCGAGTTTTCATGAGGTTCCGCTGTCACTCTCACACCTTACGCCTACCCTAATTTGTTAAATAAAAAAACTTCAACCCCTTCTAAACGCAAGTACCACATTGTTTCTGCTACCTTTTTGGTTTTTGTTGATGCATGTGAGAATTTAATCATGGCGAATGATCTCGCTATGCCCTGGAATCCTTCAGTTTCACTAGTAGAAAAGGAAGAGCTTGAAAAAGCACCGTTTGACATGAATGTTTCTCAACGATCGCGCGAAAAAGAACCGTCCAGAAGAGTGGTGCATTCTCGAGTCGATCGTTTGGCATGGGATCGTTGATTGTTTCCTAACCCACATGCCTTAGCAATTTATTTAGAATTTGTTCTTGCTTGTGGAGTCGCACCAGAAAGGTTTGAAGAGTGTCAATGTGAAGACGACAATGTTCGTTTTCATTATCGAACTTGGGTTCTCGGTGATGGCCATTATTGTTGGCTGCGAGGCCTAATCAACCCCCTTTCCATGGAGCATCGAGCCGAATACCTAGCTTGCACCATTCGTCGCATTTTGGAGTTTTTGCAATTGTGATCTATCCCCTTTAAGTTGTTACTAAGTTGTAATTCACCAAATGCCACTCAGGTGGAAATGTTAATACTTAAGTTTGATTTTGATTCTATTTAAGAGTCTGATAAAAATGAAGACTAAATAAAGATGTATTAGGACTGCATCTTAAAAATCTTTCAAGTACATCATTCGTGCCTGAAGATTATTCTACAGACTAACTTAATATTGTCATGGTGAAATTTTATTGTTGATTATGGGCTTGTATTCCCAATATATCAATACATCACATCTAATTCTACATCCCCTTTCCCTTCTCTACAACATAAAAGAATAATGCACTTAAATTTTTTTATTAGGTCTTAAAATTAACTAAACCTTGCATCAATTTAAATAAAAGAGTCTTCTAAGCTGAAATATCCAAAGGCTAATTCAACATTTAATAATTATTACTTGGAGGTTTATCAGGATTCAAATCATTAATACTAAGGAAAACTATGAAATTAAAGCTTAACAATTTGTGGTATTATAATCCATGATTCACACCTACGTACTTGACCAAATATCAATTTGATTATCAAGACAATTATTTGATAAGTTTCCCTTATGCATAACAAGTGGTTATTACTATATAAAAAAAAACTAATTAAATTGATAATTGAGATTATTATTTTGGTTTTAAAATTGAGGTCTATATTTTTGAAAAAAATTTGATATTGATTTAATTATGTGGTCCCAAAAAATTCTTTTAAGAAAAAACCTACCTATCCTAGTGGTTATTAAAAAACAACAAAACTTTGTACCTTGACCGTTACAACACATGTTTCTCAAATAAATAATTCAATTTGAGGTTTCCATTTCAACAAATGCTATATTCTCAAACATTCCATCATATTTTTAATTTTCATTTCTGATTTATTTTTGTTAAAAATTTCAAAAATTTCTGAAATAACATAATTATAGTCAAATTGGCCGAAGTAGTATCATAATTGGCCAACACTAGTCTCAACCAATATTGTCTAGTTCTTGCTTTTCAAAAGAACATTTGATTTTGGTTCCAAAGTTTTTCTTTTGTGGAAAGAACAACCCCACATTCTGGTTCAAGGAATTCTTTTTGATTGGATAAAATCTCTTGTTAGAGTCTAGATCAGATTCTTCACATTTCAAGACACCCAGTTTTTGAATCTTTAGAAAAAAAAATCCTTTAGACAAGTGCACTTCCAAACCAGATCCAATTTGACCTATCTATGCGTAGTTGAAAACTGAGTTTTTTCTAATTACTAGCACTGTACAATGAATTAAAAGTGATCACCTATATCAACCAGATTCCTAAACCCAAAAAATAAAATAAAATTGCACACTTGAGACATGTTCCAAACATAATAATTACATTCCTAATGCCATCCCCCCCATCCACCCTGAAATTTATTATTCAAAAAAATATGTGCTTGAAATTTTTTCACAAAATTACAACATGTCTAACCACAGTCGGAAAAAATAGAACATAAACATTTGCAACATTAAAAATACATTTCTTAGAGAATGAAGAATTGGAACTTGTATAAAACAAGTTTTGGTACCAGTTCTGGTTTTGGGTCGAACTCCAGCTGGAGGCTGCTTCTTGGTTTCAGTTTTGAGGCTGGATCTGATTCTGGTTCCAATTATTTTTCCTTCAAAATTTAGAATTGCTAGCCCAAGTGCCTAATAATCAGCCTAAGAACCAGAACCAGTCAAAAAGTAAAAACCGGACAACATAAGTATCAAGCAATGATGGGCAGGTCTCAGTTTTTGGAAGCTAAAACTGATGGGTAAGGGTAGGTATATGTGTATCCTTGATAGATGGTTCTCAAAATCACGGAACCAGTTTGACTGGAGGTTCTAAACAACTCACAGAACTGGTTTTGACCCTTAACTGGGGTTCTTAAAACAATCAAAGAACTGGGTCAAAAAACTTACCCTAAACTGCCCATTCTTTGCTGACTCTGAGTTCATGACAACTGCCAATTTCAAAAATGTTTTCCAAAACATGGAACGAAGCAGACTCTGTAGTTTTGATTATAAAAATTGTAAAGACCGGTGAACCAGACGGTGTGGTTCTGAGATTCTGAAATTTGTCATAAAATCAGGACTTGAGGTTTTTTATTTCTAAAATTAAAAAGACCTAGAATCGAAGGTTCTTATTTCTTATCAAAATCAAAGAGCAGCCCAATACTGGTCTCAAGTGTCAACCTTTGTAACTTGGTGATTAAAACCTGGTTGGTTAGGCACCCTTTTTTGAGTTTTGTGTGAATATTAGTGGTGCATGTCTAGGAGTTTTAAGTGGAAGAGGAGATATGAGAAAGTAATGTATTTTGGGTCACTGTTTTACTTTGTGGCAAAATTTGCCAGTTGGTGAATGTTTTGAAAATTTTCAAACCCTAAACCCTAAAAACATGAAAGATTTAGTGTCATTTGGGTTTTCTAATTGCCAATTTTTTTTATTTTTTATTTTGGAGATTTACTAGATTCTACATAAGGTTCTCACCAGCGTTTTTTTTAAGAGCGAAATTACCCCACTTGGCAACCAAAAAAATTGCAGTTCTTTTAGGAAAATATGTTCCAAAGTCACCATATTTTGAGGAAAACAAACTGAAATCACCATATTTAGACAACAACTTCCAGCATGTTGCCAACACAAACTGTCAAATCCTAAATTTTTCTAATGTCCTCTCTAACTTGGAGCCAAATTTGGCTAAGTCTTCTTGTCAATGACGGCCAAATAACATGCCTCACAAAGTTGAATTAAAAAACCCCAACTTGTGGTAAGTAGCCAACAATATAGAAGGATGCTTAAATGCTTATTTTGGCCAACTTTGGTTAAATCTTATTGTGGATGATTACCGCCGCAGCTACATCAGAAAATTGGGGGGAGAAAAAACACGTATCTGGATTCTGGGTCTTTCCACAGTTTGGGAACAAGCATAGAAGTGATGCAGTCAATAATGCTTTGATTGTGTGAGAGTACTATGATCGTTTTCTGTACAGCGATTTTGTAAGTGTGCTGAAATAAAGTTCAGAATCAATATGTGTATCAAATCAGAATATCAGAATTAATACATGTGATCTGATAACTTTCTAGCAAAGAATGTATTTCTAGTACCATCAAACCTGAAGATCAAAAGCAATACAAAGAGTATAAGATACCGTAGTTCTGGAGAGCCAGTCGGACAGACAACTGAGAAACTTTGCTTGGCATCAGGTAGAAAGAAAAGAGAAAAACCAGAAATTGATGAAGATAAAGCCAATATAATAATATGTTTCAGTAGACTAACAACACCAGCAAAATATGAGAAGGCATGAGAAGACACTATGACAGGTTTCAGTAAGTTAGACATGAGAAGGTAGCAAGACAGGGTACAGCAGTACCCAAGAATGGTGAACCCAGAGTTCAGGGAGTAGGGGTGTCCAAAATGAGAGGCTCTTGACAGAGTAAAGCAGTCATATGTTGGCGGCTCCACTTTTGGGGCAATCAGTGTTGGTTTTAATGTGAATGGACTATGGAGAAAGGAGCTTGAAAAGTGAATCACTCACCCAAAAAAAAAGAATTGATTACATTTTGAAATAGGCCCTAAAAGAACCTGTTACCTGGTGCCACCAGTCTGTAAATCCCAGATTAGTAAATCGATTACTTGTAGGGTAAAGCCCCGGGGGGGGGGGGGGGGCTTTACAGGAATAAGGGCCCTATGAGGTGGAGCTGACTGTGGGCCCAATTATCATAAAGCTTGCCTCAAGGCCCCTGGGGTAAAAATTACACTTTTTAGTAAACAATCCCCATGATACCCAATGGGTACTCACAGGATACTTTCAGGGTATCCTGGGAAAAAAACAACAGCAATCTTTACAAAAACATAATACCCACAGAGGTGACCAATTATGTTTTTGTAAAGCTCACTGGCTCTTTATGACAAGTAAGGTGCTCTTCTACTACCTGAAGAGCACCTTACTTGTCATAAAGATCTTCAGGAACAAAAGATAGTAGAACCGTGAAATAACCAGAGTTAGTTTTTAGGTTTCTCAATAGGCCCTAGAAGAACCTCTTAATTACCACCTACCAGATTGGCGGGGGAGCCCATTTGGAACAGGCCCTTCCATAGTATTTTTTTGATGCCACTCTAATTTGCTTTGATTTCATTTCACACATTTCACCTTACTTGTTCTTTGAATTTTGATCCGCTGTTTATAAGGGCAAAACAGCTCCATTGTTGGTCGTCGCACCCCAGTTATTACCCATTAACCGCTACTATAAACGGTTCTACTATCTTTTGTTCCTTTGGTTCGACTAGTCACCACACCCATCACAGCCCTTCACGTCCACGCTCCGGTGGCGTTTTCTCACCATTTGTAGCACAACGGTTTCTGTCTGTGAATTCGAAACTCTAGTTTTCAAATTCTTTGCTCGCACTCCTTCCATATCACTAGTAGGCTGGTCATATTTTTGTGTGTGTGTGATGAGCTTGCTTATGTTTGAGTTTAGAGATTGGACTGAGTTGGACTTTTGTAGCTTACTTTACAGTAGTCTGCTTGAGACTTGAACTTGGTCAGTACTCATCGACGACGCCATCAGATCATTGCAGTGCTGGATCACTACTTTGTTCGTCGGTAACACAACTTTTGAGACCTGATAAGAAGGAACGCTTTTGGTTTCCTGAGCTCTCCATGTGTTCTGGAGCATTTGTAACAGCTTTTGGAAGTTGCATGTTGACTTAGGTCGTAGAGTCGCCAGCTGAATCGCAATTTGGCTTCAGGAGTACTGCAGTTTTCCTGCGATCTCACATTTTGTGTATTGTGTGCGTACTGCAGCTCCTTATTTAGCTGAGGACGCAAGAAATCCAGGATCCGAACACTACCCAATCCCGCCTAGGAAAGGTATACTTTGTGGATTTGCCCATCTAATTGGCTTCGAGCGCTATTGTTTATAAAATCTTTTTGTTTATATACTTGCAGAATCACTTATGTCGTCGACAAGCCCGATGTCCTTATGAGTCCTAACACTCTGTCTTTGTGTGCAGGTTCGCAAAGGCAATCGGCAATCTATGGCTGCAACAGATCGTGCGACAAGCTCAGGCTCAGCTTGTAAGGGAACAAATGGCGTCGACCAGGAGCAGGCAAGCCTATTCTGCTCCTCCGCCCCTGGAACTTTCAACGACATCAGTGTCTTTCAAGAAGACGAGGATGGAAGTAGTAGCCGTGCAGATGTTCCCTGGGGACACAAACTGCAGGACACACTCCGAGTCGTCTTCAGCCATGAACAATCTGATGGGCTTCTATCGATCGGAAAATTTGCACTGAATCAACTGCAATGCATACGGTCGAAGTCGCACGATCGACTACAACAGCAGGATGCTTTTGCCGATTCTCACGAACCTGGGCAGCTTGAGTGTACAAAGTCCTCTGCGGGTAGATCAGATCTGATGCAGTTCATTGAGGAATCCCCCGAAGTAGCTGAAACGACTGTTGCCAACTCTGCGCGGGAGTTAGAAGAAACTACTAATTACAAACTAGGAGCTCCTGACAAGAGTATGAGAGCTGAGCTGCTGCCGAGGGTTTCGAGATCCAGTGCAAGACCTTCTGGTACGGGAGTGTCTCCAAGCCCAAGCCAAGTGTGCCCTTTCCTGCCTGATGTGGAGACAACCATAGAACCGACCTCATGCGCAGGCGCATCTCCAGCTTCGGCTGCGAGCAACAACCCTCTTACTACGCTAGCCTGCGGTCTGCTCCCGACTCGTCTAAGAAGATCAAAGAATCGGCGGGAGGTCAAGGCTGGCGACGGGAAGTTACAGGAAGTTCTCACGCAAGTGAGCAGCAAAGCAAATCCTTTGAGAATTCTTCGTAAGCTATTGCGGCCAGCTTGTGCTGCAGGTTCCTCGAATTCAACAGTAGCTCCTAAGATGATGGCAACTGAGAATGCCAGAAAAAACATTATCGAATTATTTCCCCTAAAATCTCAGCATCAAGACGAGGTATGGAGCACCAGGCCTACCCAATTGGGCAGATGGGAATGAAATTTATATATATATGTGTGTGTGTGTGTGTGTGTGACGATTTCAGTTTTTTTTTAAACTTTCATATTTTCTTATCGCCAAATCTTGCTAAATCATCTTATGGATGATCGCCGCTTCGGCTACATCACAAAGTTGGAAAAAAAAAGCCCTGGCTCAAACAGTGTTGATCTCTTCTCAAGCTTTTGAAGGAGCTCACTATTATTCCGGGAAGGCTGCTGGAAAAGCCTAATGATTCCGTAACCTTGTTTGATATATTTTGCAGCATTTTCCAAATAGGGAAAGCTGCGCAACTCCAAGCATCAAGCTGCTGGCACGGAACTGGCCATATCGAAATGCAGGAGGAGATGCTGACGGCTCAGATCCGGTGCTGCTAAAGCCTAGACTACTACAGCCACAAAGTCCTTCTGGAATGCTAGAGAAGGATAAAGAGAATCACTCAGAAAGGACGTGCCGCGACGGGCAGTGGATAAAGACCGATTCCGAATGTCCGTTTTCCCGTCTTTCCCTCTATTTCCTGTGCATGCTTTTGTGAAAAAAAATTCCTTTATGAAAATTTCGATTTCCATGTGCCGAGGGCATTGTTTCAATTTCGAAGATTTTGGTTCTTTATTCCAGGTTCTTGCTAATTTCCATATCTTGCTTTCAACTTCATTATCAGTCAGTGATTTCGTTTTCCACAAATTTTGTGGTTTTTTCAACAAAACAAATGGGAAAATTTTGGAAAACTGTGTTTTAGAATTGATTTGACTAATTTTGGAAAAGTTTGCCAAAATTTCAAAATTGCTAAACAAAAACCCCTAATTGCTATGCCGGAAGGTGATCACCAAAAGAAAAAATCTAATTTGGATTGGTGCTATTGTTTGCTTGCGCAGATCTAGTCCTCGAGATGCGATATGCAATGTAATTGCTGATCTTCAGAATTTTCACAGGTGTGGCCTCAAGTGCTTTGTTTATTTTACTCATTTAGCGCATGCAAAGTCTATCTAAAATCTCTCTGCCCAGCTGTTGAGCTCTCTTCCAGACATGCTTAGCAGAGAATGCCAACATCTGTATATCATGGATTAATATGATTTTCTTGCAATGCAATCATTATGAATCAATCTTTTTGAGTTCGTGCAGACCATTGAAATATCAATTTATTGTTGCTTTTCAATTCATACACCTACCAACCCCACTAATGAGCAAATGAATGTGGGAGGTGGAGTGGGTTTCTATTTTGTTTCTTTTGAACATTAGTAAAAAACTTCTGTAAACCTGAGGTGCAGTTGTCTGCTGTGCATGAACATGAAGCTGTATCTTTCTGTTATTTTTCTGGAAAAATTACAAGAATGGTATGCAGACAGGGCATACAGATTGAATCAACAAGGGCAAAAAGTACTTGATGTCCTTTGACTTGATTAGATTCGCCAGTCATGACCAAGGATTGTAAGAATTGCGGTCCTTAAAATCAGGGCTTAATGTTGTGGGACTTCAATTGGGTCTGCATCTGCAATAACCTTTTGGTTCCATTGTGCTATACTTGCATTCACTTGTGACCCCTATCTCCCTTTTGAAGCTGGTTCTGCATATCTAATTCATGAGAAACTTCTATCTTGAATAGGAAAATAGGGAATGACATTTTTCTGAATCTGATGATGAGTGAAACAAACTATCATAAAACAATGAATGTGTACTTATGCAACACTTTTGAAAAGGTCAAAGCTGATGGTAGTGAAATATATAATGAATACAATTTATGATGAACCCCTAATAATTCTACTTTCTAAACCCTAAACCCTTTCAGCTGAGAGAAAATGCTGCATGAAACAAGAAAAAAAAGGTAAAAGAAAAGAGGAAAAAGAAAAATTGTATGTTGATTGAATGAACAAGGGCAACAAGTTGATTAGATTTCATTAATTTCACAAAATCAATTGATTAATTGTAACAATTTGGGCAAAATCAAGAGTATACTTGCTGCTATTGTCTGAAAAAAACATTCACATCAACAATTCCAATTATTAAGATTCAGTATTGTGCATATGCTTGTATAGGAGGCCTTGTAGTGTTCCAACATATACTTGTTGGCAGAATTATTCAAGTGTTTTTGCTTATCCATTTTATTATGCTATTAATTCATGGAATCCCTCACATTGTTAATGGTCAAAATGATCATTTTGAAAAGGTTAGTGTTTTACAGTCAACTAATGAATTAAAAATGGAGTAGTACAAATCCACACCACCGGTTTGAACTTGACAAGGGTGGAACCCAATGCTATCACAAAAGATGGTGTACCTAAAAGCTTTCCATGTCTTATAATGTAAAATTCACATTATTTCACTTTGCATAAAGTTCAGCTTCCCTTAACTCAGTTTTTATAAAAAATCAAGCGTTATATTTATATTCATCCTTTTTCTTCCAAAATTGAAGCTGGCATGAAACGCACAAATGGTGCATGTGTAAGGTGAAAGCATCACAACATGCTAGAAGGAACATTGTCTTCATTTCATCACTCTTCTCCATATTTATGTTGGAAATATCATGATGATCGATTTTGCCTTCATGCACCCAATTGATAGAGAAAATCTTAGCAAACAACAATAAATGGGATTAATTTATGGTGAATTTTTCCGCTTCAGTAAAGAAATCCGTAAATTCACCGGGAGTTTCACAGGGTGTCTCACACCCTATTAAAATTTTCGCCCTGAGTTCCTGTGGTCCGTAAATTCACCCTGACTGTGGGCGATTTGGGAAAAAGACAGGGTGAGAAAGGGTTGACCACGTGGGTGCCCCTTTCACTGGATTAAATTAGGTGGACAGTCCAAAAAGTTGACAATTTCAACTTTTGGATTGGGGAGAGGGGAGGGGAGGGTGTTGGGGGAGGCTTTTTTGAGGTTTTGAGGGTGGGCGAGGGGATTTGGAAGGAAAATACAGGTTCCGGGGGGGTAGAGACTCTATTTTTATTTTTTCTTTGAGGTGGGGAAAGGAGGGTTTGTTTTTCTTCCAGAGTGGGTGGGTTAGCACCTTTAAATATTTAATTTTAGTTGTTGGAGCTGTAGGGGATATTTGGAATTATCCCAAATTTTGTATATTGGGTCTAGGTTTTAGGGTTTAAAGTTTAAGGTTTATGGGGTTGCAGAGCTTTTCATTTAATGCCATTGATGTTATATAAGTGGGAGGGATCCCATTTTTCTCTTCTCACTCAACCACATGTGTCGAAAAAAACCCAGGGCGAAACTCAGAAATGCACCGATTTTGGTGCATTTCTGAGTTTCACCCTGTGTTTCTAACTGCGCCCTGTGTTTTCGACGAACATAGGGTACTCACCCTTTTTGGGATTTTACCGATAACTTTAATAATCAGTGAAATATTGACAATATTTATCTTTCATTTGGTGAAATCTGGAATGTGTCCTTTCATCAATTTTTGTTGATCTGTTTAAAGTTCATTTTGCAAGAAGTTGTAACTGAGTCTAAATGGAAGAGACATGCATTTTTTTTGAGACTTTAGGTTTCCCAATATTGTACCACTCATGAATGGTTGAACGCTTTTGTGAACCAAAAATAACATGTTTCAATTATTTTTGTAATGTCAATAATAGAAGAGTTCATTGCACATGGTTGAAAATAGCCCATTTTTTTTCCAATTGGAAATTTCATTCACAATCTTGACCTTGGATTTCCAAACTAAATTGCAAATCTTGTGTATCAGATTTTATTTAAGGATTGTTAGTAAAAAAACCAAACAAATCAAAGATGATCAGGCTTCTTTTGGATGAATGACAATGAAAATAACATTGTTACAATGACCTTTATTATTTTGATTCTTTTCTCAAAAGTTTTGAAAAGAGTTACCAACCACCAATGATATTATGCAAATGCAAAGTTTAAACATTGTCTTTCTTATACACCAAATTGTATTGGTGCACCAAATCCATAGAATATCAAAATCTAGCATATCAATGAATTGAAATCAAAATTATGTTTAAGCTTCCATAGTTGTGACAATCATTTATCATTGTTATGTATGACAAAATTTAATGTCCATGGCAATCAAACAATATATGGAATTGTTCTCAATATACAAGTATAGTAATCTCATGGGCAAGTGCAAGTTGAAGTGATTAAAAAAGTGATAGTTGAATACATCCCCCAAAGTTCATTTCTTTTGTATTTTTTTAAAACTTTGGGAGTATTAAATAAATAATCAACTTGACTATTCAATTCCAAACTTTATTTATTTATTTATGTTTAAGCCCAACTAGACATAATTGTTTTATACATGTGTGCACAAACAAAAAATAAAATAAATATTTGTTCAAAATGCTATGGACACAAAAAAATATTCATGTTATGAAAATGACTTTTTAAAAAAAATCATTAACAATAACTTTCAATTGATATGTTGCAAATTCCTTAAAACTTGATTTTGTTGATGTATTTTATAATTAAAATGGAATCTTTAAGAATCATAATATCAACTACTACTAGGCCATATATATATATATATGAAATTTGTTGTCAAGTGTAACAATTTATGACTTGAAATTCATAAGTTCATAGATATTTTAATTTTGTAAATTATCCATAGCAAATACTTACATCACAAGTTAATAATTTCAGATTAATAAGTTTCTAGCTAAAGATTTTGATATAGTAGAAACCAAATTTGAAGGTAGTTGAATTCAAATCCTCACCTAGTCCAATCAAATGTAGTAATTGTGAATGTTAGTGATATAATTTTGCAGGTGTTAATTCTAGATTTCCATGAATACATTAACTACCTTTATATCATTATTGGGTCTTTGTCTTATTCCATTAGAATGAATATCATGTAAACATACTAACTAGGACAACACTCAATCCTTTTTAAGTCTAAAGATTCATTCAATTAAATCCACATACAATACTAAAACACAAAGAATGAAAGAAAAAACATATTTAAATATTTCCATAAACCATGAAGCTCTACAATGTTTTTTTCCCTTCCTCTCATAACTCCTCTACTTAATTCCTTTCCTAAAAGATCAACATAAACATACAAACAATCAACATTCAAACCCCTTGTAAGTTAGTTGAAATGTATTTTATACTTCTCACAAAACGGTTATAACTGCCTAACTATCTGGCAAATCAACTTGCCACGATTCGATTACATTGTGTTGTCATAATGATATGTTGGCATACCAATTTGCTTATACTATCATATTGATTTGCCTACTTTGTCACATTGTTTTGCCTATTTTGTCTTTTCGAATTGTTTATGTTTATCAACTTACCTATATGTTTATTACTCTATCTCCTTTTCCTAACATTATTCCCTTCTTAATTGCTATAATGTCCCCACATAATAACTAAGCTTCTTAGGTCTGGTTAGGATGTCCACTACTTTTAGCAAAGGGCACCATTTGAACAAGAGTAAAATAGTTGTTTATCTTGGTGTTAAAAGACTCAGTTCCATCCTTGATTATTGTAATTCATTCACCCCTCATGTATTGGTTGATTCGATTAGGCTTCACTGAATGAGGAAGACATTGTTAGTAGTGCGTAATTTTGCCAATGCGTGGTCATTTTGTCAACTTATCCACCAAGTGTTGAATGCCATTTGTAGGTACAATGCATCTTAGTCAAGATGTGCATTTGTTGCCTAAAACTTTGTAAACTCACAACTTACCTTCAACATGATTGCTTTGCACAATTTCCCAAGTCGGTGAGGCAAGCAAAATCCTATTAGTAATCCATTTGACTCGACATGAGCTCAACTTACCACACAATTTGGAATAGTTTCCATTAATGTCATAGTAAAAGTTGGTTTGCTGGAGACATCAATATGGTGTTAGTGGTAATATTCCCAATACGCATACTTTAACCTACAATAATACTTCAAGGCATAGAACCCCAAGTAGCCCATCATGAACTCTAACACTCCATTTCTTGGTTGATGGTATTGAATATAACAACATGTTATGCTGTAAACTAGGAATTCTCTCCACTCCAAATCCTTTATAACCCACATTGCTAAGAACTGCTTTTTAGTGATGTGACCTTTTAATATTGGCAGTGCTACCCCTACCTTTAAACAAATTTGAAAACGATGTAATAGGTAGTATGTTTCTAAGTTTGGCAACAATGGCAAAACATACTCTAACTCTAACATCATATGCACCATATCATTCTTAAAATATGACCTGACATTTTTTTTTTCCGCTAAAGTTGGATGTTCAACCCTAGGAGCAATAGCTCCATAAATCATCTTCTTCATTTTGGTCTTTACCCACTTTCCATCCATGTTGGTAGCTTGATCTTTGTTTCCCACCTTCTACTCTTGTTTTGCCTTTGTTTGTAAGATCTATTACTACTTCCTACTTCCTTATTAACTTCCCAATCGGTTCTATTTCATCTTCATCCTCCTTTGATAAAGAGACTTGCTTTGCTTCTTCTTGAGTTGCTTCTTCACTAGCACCCTTCTTTGTATCTTTTTCCTCGTTGTTTTTCTCTTCCAACTGCCAAATACGCTTGTATGCAACATCGAGGGCATTGGTGTACTTCCCTATTTGCTTGAAATGCCATCTCCTACACTTTGCTCTAGCCTCTTCTAGTAGCTCACCCATTTCCATTGGAAGTTACTCTATGAGTTCATCATACAACGTTGCTTTGGTTTTGTTTTTAGTGGCCACAATTTCCTAATTGGTTTGCAAAGTAAGTAATTCTACCTTGCCTTGTGCCACCTACAACTCCTTCCTTAACTTCTTCTCTTTTGCCACCAGATGCTTCCGATCCTTATGATGATTTTCACGAGCATTCTCCACAATTGCCCATTGAATATTCAATTCCTTTTCTTGCTAGTGTAAAAGCTCCTCCATTCCTTTCAATGTTTCATATAGGTTCAACTGCTCATTTCTAAATACTTTGATCTCCATGTTTTTAAAGTCAATTTTTGCATCAACCTTCATGATGATCTCTTGACAATGTTTCAATCCTTTTTTTTTTTTTGTCTTTGCAACTTCTTTCACCATCTTTAGTTCCTTTAGAACTAGTTCCTCTTGAGTCTATGATTTCAACAACCTCTCATGGTTTGACTTGTCTTGTGTTAGCTGAACCTCAAGATGGAGGTTTCTCTTTTGTACTTTTGCTAAAACTTCACTTGTCTCCTTCTTTTCATTTTCTAGAATAGTAACTTTTGTCTTCAATTGACACATTTCTTCTCTTGAAATCCTCTGGCTTTTTTCATAAAGTGTTTTCTCCACTTGGTTTGCCAATTGCTTCTATGTTTCCTCCAATTGCTTTGCCATCCTCTCATTTTCTTTCTACAACTTTTGAACTTCCCCATTCTTCTTCCTAATCCTTTGTGCCAACATCTCCAACTGTTCAACCACTGCATCCAAGTCCCCATTGGTGGATGCACCACTTTCCATAACTACTAATTGTTTTGCCATATCATTAATAACTTCTTGCCATTGCCGGTCCATCACTACTAATGCTCCTTCATGCAAATTTTCCTCCATTAGTTGCGCTTCTCCTTCCTATTAACTTTTTTTGTTTGTTCATATTTTTCAAGCTACATTAACAACTCCCTTTCCAACTACTGATGAAATGACTCTTTTACTATAGTGATATTTACATCTTCATCTTCTAAATATTGAGATATGTGATCCTCGCCTCTAATGATCACCTCCTCACTAACTACCTCTTGCACTCTCACTTACTTCTCCATATCCACATTTGTTGGAGCATTTTGCATTCCTTTTTATAAAAAAATTGAGTCTCTACTTCTTCCACAATGGTTATTAAGGGTTTTGCCATTACCTCATTAGGCATTTTAACATTCTTCCTTCCAATCTCACTAAAAATGCTTGAAGCTTTAACAACCTCACCAAAATTCCCTTCTTGGGTTGGAGATTCCTTTGTGATCTCCTTGCTTGTGGTTACAACTCTTTTTTTTTTTCTTCTCTACTAGTAGGATTGCATTAACATCAACAATCATCTTCTCCTCCTTGTTTTGGTTTTTCTTCTTGGTCCCAATAGACTCTTCTTTCTCTAGCTCCCATTACTTCAAGAAGCGATGACCAATGATAATCAAAGCTGGTTTGGCTAATGTATTCCCAATTTTTCTTGCCTTGCACTAAATTGCAATAATTTCATTTTGCAACTTTTGGGAAAATCAAGTAGCCCAATTCACTTTCTCCTTCTCTATTGCCAATGTTGTTGAAATCAAAGCACCTGGAGCAAACTTGTTTCCTTGTTTGAAAGACATGATTTCCATTAATGCTTCCAATCTAGCTACCTTTTGCCTGCCATCTGTTTTGGCAATCAAGTATCTTGAGCATGGTATGTAATGCTCATGTTCATTTCCAATGAAATAAATTGCAACGATAAGGTTGTAACTTTTTCTTCCAATTGGTACAATCCCTTCACGAGATAGACCAATAATCCTTGCCATTCCTTCTCCTATGTCGATTTGTCTTCTTTTCAATTTCACATACTAATTGGCATGGTGGTAATTGATGATCATTTCCTTCACTACTAATTCATCAACTAGAGTCCAATCTAACTTTTTGATTTTGGCAAACCCTACTTTCTTTGCCTAGTCTACTTCTTCCTTCATCAAGGTCCACATGCTACCATGTGTACAACCTAGGAAATTAATTTTTCCTAACTCTTCTAAAGTTGGCAACTTTTCCAACTCTTTGATTTTGCATCGCTTTGAAGCAACCCCCCATTACTCTTTTCCATTTCATGCTTCATTTTACCCACTGCCAACTTCTATTCTTTATACAAGTTAAACTCTTGATTCCAAAAGATTACAATGTAGGTTTTGTAAGGTAGTTCTTAAGGTTCTTTATATATCCCGACAAAAAATAGTCAAGCCTTTGAAGAATCACCTCCTTTTCTAGTTGCTCTTGCTTTTGGGAATTGTAAAGAACAAACCTTTTTTTTCACTTTGCCTTTGTGTACTCTTAAACTTCTAATAGACTTGATTCAAGAACAAGTTGTAATCGTTGTATTCCTCTTCTTAAAAAGCTTGAAGTGTTCCTTTCTTGACAGGCACCTCCATTCAATGTAATTTCTCTTGACATTCCTTCACACTCAGATGTGGGTGGTTAAAACTCCACATGTCCTCAAAATTAGAATTCTCAATCATTGTTATTCTAAAACTACTATCTTCATCACTTCCTATTTATTCTTCCTTAGTCTTTTTCATTCTTTGGTCTAGTGGTTGATAAGAAGTTCTTTGCTTATCTAGGGTTGTAGACCAATAAGCATGTTGTTTCCGCGCATATTCTTCTGCAAATTTCTTTCCACTAAATTTTCCAGTGTATGGCTTAAACCAAAAATCTTTTAGCACTCCTTGCTTTGCAGCTATTGTTCTACTATGGATTTCTCTCTCATACACTTCTTTTGTTCTTGCATTCCACTTGGCAATTCGCTCATTATCTCTCTTTGAATAGTCTTTCCACACATGGTATCTGTGTTTGATTGCTTTCAATTTTGCAAACTCTTGAGGACATAGTAGCTGTTCTAGAAGCCATACATGACGTAACTCATTCATGGGCATGTTGAGCATATCATGCATCGTTTCCTTCACATGAACTAATCTAAGCTTAAGACCAACTTTTCTATTTTTATGGCCCCTTTCTTCATTCACATAATTTCTTAAACATAATAATATTATTCCCTTTCTCCCTCCTTTATAATTGAATTTTCTTGATCTTTCATTTTTAAACATTCTTGTTATGCCCCTTCTTGAATCTTCTTCTTCAATCCACTCAATATCATCCTCATTAAAAAAATTTCTAGGTTTTGGGTTAGTCTAGGGTAGATTCTTTGGTTTGGTATGCAAGTTAGGTGGAAAATTAAGTTTTATTTTCTTTTTATGCCTATTTCTAAATTTTCCACTAGGTCTTGTATCAATTGTAACAACTGCAATTGGTTGGTGGATTGTTATGATGGTAAGCTCTTAGTTTGTTAATATTTACTCTTTCTGCCCCCTCATCACTTATGGTTGATAACTCCATAGTGTTAATATCAAACACTTTTTGTATTTTAAATGGACCCTTCGAAGGTAATGTAAATTTACCTTCCTTTATTTTTGTGGCTTTAGGCATCCATAGTACTAACTTTCCTTTTTTTTAAATTTTCATCTTCCCTTTTTCATCCCTCTATTCTTTGCACAACAATTGAATATGGGGTGCAAATTCATTAAAATGTACCAAAATCTTGTCACAATGTCACCCTTTTCAGTCTTTTTTACCTAGTCATTTTTTACCATGCAAAGACACATTTATGGATGATTATGATGGAATCTAGAATTATAATAATCTAAAATATAGTCCTTTAAAAAATTTTGACAATTTTTGATTCATTATTTTTTATGGGGATCAAAATATAGGGTAAAAAAGGATTGTAGTAAGGACTAGGCCCTTTTTGTCTTGTGTGGTACATCTTAAAGGATTTTCACCCTATGGGTAATATTTTTTCCGGCTTACTAACAAATTTCATCCAACCTAATTAAATCCTCCATTCTTACCCTGATAGTTTTGTCTCTAGATCTTCCTATGGTAAGTTGCGAACTCTTTTAATTAGTATCACAAATTCTACCAACATAATTAGTTGAGTGCCATAAACCAATTCGAAAGGTGTATATTGAATTGTCACTTTATAAGCCATTCGATATGCCCATAAAACATTGACTAACATTACATCCCAATTCGTTCAATTTGCATTTACCAGTTCGGTTAATATTTTACCCAAAGTTTGTTTAGTCAACTTGGCTTGCCTGTTCCTTTGTAGATAATAAATAGTTGATTTATGATGTGAAATCATAAATTCTTCAACAACTATCTCAATAATTTTATTAATGAAATTACCCTAGTCACTTATGAGATGGGTTGAGTAGCTAAAGTGAGTAATAGTTTGTTCATAAATAAATTTAGTGGTGCTTTTAGTTGCATTGTCACGGAGTGCTTTTGCTTCTACCCATTTAATAATATATTCATTTGCTACTATGGTATATTGATTTCTAGTATATCTTGCTACTAGTTTGATTGGTCCCATAAAATCAAGACCCCATTTCATGAAGGGTTCAAATGCCATAACCGATTTGAATGGCCTTTTAACACTTTGCCATATAAGTTATAAACGTTGGCAAATGTCACAATTTTGACATAATTCAACAACATATTTATGCATAGTGGGCCACCACTAGTTTGAAGATAATACTTTTCTAACAGTAGTATTCATGCCAAAATGCCCACTAGTCAACCCTTCATGGAATTCTTCTAATATTTTAGAGGCCTCTTCTGGAAATAAACATTATCGTAAGACCCCATCCCATTCTAACTTATATAGTTGTCCATCATATAATGTGTAGGGCCTAGCCTTAATGACTATTTGACTTCTTTCCTCTTTAGGCACATTGTTGTCAAAATATCCTTTCTTTAAATATTCAATGATTGGACCTACCAATCAACTACCACATTAAATAAATGAGTGTCAGGTAACTAATCATCTACCCCTTTGGCTAGTTCCCATGATAGATCTAGTCAGGTGATTTGGTAAGAAATGAACTTGACTCGGTTTGTAGATAACTTTAAAATCAAACTTTAGTAACAATAAAAGCCATCTAGCAATTCAACCTATTATTGTCAATTTGTTCACTAGATATAATAATGCTTGATGATCTACAAAAAAAATTAAATCATTTTCTAGCAAATAATGTCTGAATTTCTTCACAACATATATCATTGCTAAAGCTTCCTTTTCAGTTGTTGTATATATTTTTGCATCATTCATAAGTCTATTTGCATTGTATATTGGTTTATCAATGGTATTGTCTAGGTTTTGACCTAACATAACTCCTAGAGCAAAGTTTGATGCATCAATATGCACATGAAATTCAATTTTCTAGTTTAGTAACATTGGCAAACATGTCATAGATGCTTTCATCCATTCCCAAGATTTATTATAAGCTTCAGTCCATTTGAATTCTTCATCTTTCTTTAACAGTTTGCACTTGGGTGCCACTTTGTTAACAAAGTCTAAAAAATAACGTTGCTAAAAACCAGATGTTCCTAAAAATATCTTTATATTTTTATCACATTAATTGGTACTGGCATTGTAGTGATTGTAGTAATTTTTTTGGGATCTATTAATAACCCATCATTACAAACAATGTGTCCAAGTAAAACACTCAAATTAACACAAAATGCACATTTTTCTAGGTTAAGATTTGTGCCATTTTGTCTATATTCTTCCAAGCATTTTTGTAATTGATCTATGTGGTCCATTTTACTTCCATATACACTAAAATCATCCAAGAATACTTGCGTAAACTTATTCAAATGTTCCTTAAAGGTTCTGGTCACCACTTTTTGAAATGTGGCAAGAGCATTACATAGTCCAAATGGCATAACATTATATGCATATGCAACCCATTCTAAAATAAATATTGTCTTTTCTTTGTCTTCTTTTACCATTTTTACTTGTTTATAGCCTCTATAGCCATCCATAAATGAGTACATTTCATGTCCGGCCACTGAATCAAAAATTGAATCCAAGAAAGGTAATAGGAATGGATCCTTCTTGGTTTGGGCATTTAATTTTTGATAATCCACACATATATGCAATTTGCCATTTTCTTTGGCACAATTACTAAAGGAGATAACCATTGAATGGTTTTTATAAAATATATAAATCCAACATCTAGTAATTTATCAAGGTCTTCTTTGACCCTTAATGCATAATTTGGATTCATTTTGTATTGTTTTTATTTAATAGGTTGAGCACTCACCATCAATTCAATTTTATGCTTACATACTTTTCTTGGAATTTCTTTTAATTCTTTATAGCTCCATGCAAAAACATCTCTGTACTCCATTAACACCTTTTTAATTTGTGCTTGAAATACACTTGGTAGTATGGCATTAATTAGTACCTCTTTAGGTTTTTCTTTTTTCCCAAGTTGAGTTCAACTAATTGTTCTTCAACTATCATTATCCAACTGACAATCTTTTATCTTTGACAGTGATGTGATAACTTCATTTAATGATAAAGCTTCTCTTGGTTGATGTTCATAAAATACACTGGATAATCAACTTTTTTTTTGGTTGTAAAAAATATAGTTTTTCAAGTGCTACTTCCTTATAGGCCATAATTCTGGTATTGCATTATAAAGTTGCCCTTTTCTTGTTTTGACAATCTTTTTTTTGGATCAAATTCATCATTTAAATTTTCCAACTATAATCATGAATTAATATTAATTTTTAAAATTGTACTTAATGTCACAATTCGTTCTCCTAAAGTATTAGTGAGGGTATTATCACCCCAATTGTGATGAGCTCTAGCCAATTTTAGCCATGGTCATTCCAATAACATGGAACAAGTTTCCACTCCATTCTCCATATTCAACATAGTGATTGAAATTTTATAATCACAACTTGCCAAGTTGATTTTCAAGTTCCTAATCAAACCAATTGGTTAGTCATTCGCACCACAAATGGAATGATTAAGGTCTCTTTAATTTGAGTTTTTTTTTCAAACTTTCAGAGATAATGTTCACATTGGAGCCACCATCCAGTAACAAATTCCTTACTTCAAACTTTCCTACTTGAACTTGAACAACTAACATAGCTTCATCAAAATCTTTAACCTTTGTTGTTACTTTGCAAACATCTGCAACTTGATCTTTTTTTATTTTGATTAAAGATTTTTCCACCATTCCCATTAATTGAAGACAAATTTTCATTAATTGTCCCAACTTCATTACTAATTTTGAATTCATAATTACTTCTATAGCTTCTACTATTTAGTTCATATTAATTCCATACCCATTTGGTGTCTCAAACATTCCATTTTAGTTTGCCACTACACTTTTGGTATAAGTGAAATTAAAATTCCTACATAATATTTCACACGACTGTAACAACAAATTTGCATTTCACATGCATATGTTCAATATTCTTGTCTTAAGTCTCAACAAAACTTAACACTACCATTCATTCCAGCATCAAATTCATGGTTATTGCATATAACCAAAATCTACACTTTAGAATACATTATAAAAAACTCCAAAAATAAGATTACAATTCCTTTCATCATAATCTGATACTACAAAAAAGTCACACAAAAGATGAACATAAAATTCAATATAGAAGTTGTGTTTTTCTATATTATTGAAAATATGAATCCAAATTATAACATATTCCCATGTTTTATTGAAAAAAAGTCTAAAACAACACTTAAAATCTGTGCTATGTCAAAACAAAGTCTGTGGTTTTCTACTACAAGTACCTATAGCTTCTCCTCCTCTTCTTTAAAACTCTATGTTTCATCTTCTTTTTTCTTTTCCAATTTTCCAAAACTCTAACCTTTTGAACTATCCCAAGTCACATCATCATTAAAACAACAAGAATTCAAAATTCAAACTAATAAAGTTCCTTGAATAGTCTGTATCCTAACTACCTTGTTCATCCAAAATCACATACTTATTTTACCCCCTTAACATTACCCCCTCTGTACTTTGGATTTTATCCTCGAAATCCTTGTAAAATGACATAAATAAAATGAAAATATTCTATATCCTTTCAAACATCTATTTCCTTTACTACAATTCTATAATCTTAATCTACACAAAAACCAATGATTCTATATCTATGTTCAGTTCTATAGTTCTGATCTCCTCCCCCACTAATTCAGTTTGTGATTATTTCCAGATGCTATATCTTGGATATCTTTTTTTTTAATGTTGGAATAACCTCCACCTTTTCTTGTTCCTAAATTCCCTTTGGATTTTTTTCTTCATGACCCCCTCTTCTAGGGTCATGTGGTATCTCTAGTTGTACCTCCTTGTGAGGCATTCTTGCACAACTTCAACATGAAGATATGCATTCATAAAACCCGCTTGGAAGTGGAACTACTATGTAGTTGTACTCTAACAAGTAAGGTGGTTCAATGAAATGCAATGAAGTTCACCAAGAATTTAATACGTTGTGTCCATTTGGAAGATACAAAGACATTGTGGGAGAATCGTAATTCACCATGATGGAATGTGAAGGGGCATTATGTTGATGTTCATTCAATGTCACGCTTGATGGTTGAACCCCTTTTGTTCCATTCGTCATAACATCTACATATAACCTTTTAATTTAACATGCATTGAATTTTTGAAAAGCTAATCTAAAAATGGGCCATGTTACAAAATCTTATAAGTTTTTTTTTTTTTTTTTGATC